>OEIU01000071.1_pt1 | contig 97663 bp, 89 predicted proteins | sample 1539221 | NCBI WGS metagenome assembly OEIU01 (sample SAMN03792071, study PRJEB22550) | activated sludge metagenome | feature: wastewater treatment plant; material: activated sludge; isolation source: Wastewater treatment plant of a petroleum refinery complex | place: Argentina: Zarate | collected...
CGTGTTCACGAGGATTTCCAGCGCAGCGACGCGCCCCGGCTTGCCGGCGCGCGGAATGAGCTGCTGCGAAATCACGCCGCGCAGCGAGGTGGAAAGCATGGCGCGCACGTGCGACTGCTTGTCGGCGGGGAAGGCATTCACCATGCGATCGACCGTCGGCGCCGCGCCGTTCGTATGCAGCGTGCCCATCACCAGAATGCCCATCTCCGCGGCGGTGACGGCGATGCTCATGGTTTCGTAATCGCGCAACTCGCCGACCAGGATGACGTCGGGATCTTCGCGCAGTGCCGAGTGCAGGGCGCTCGCGAACGAGGGGCTGTGATTCCCGATCTCGCGCTGGCTGATGAGGCAGTTCTTGCGCGGATGCACGAATTCGATCGGGTCTTCGATGGTGAGAATGTGGCCCTTCAGGCGCGCGTTCATGTCGTCGATCATCGCGGCCAGCGTGGTCGACTTGCCCGAACCGGTCTTGCCGGTGACCAGGATAAGGCCGCTGTTGACCTTGCACAGGTTGCGCACGGCATCCGGCATGTTGAGCTGGTCGAGCGTCAATGCCTTCGATGGAATCGCGCGGCACACGCAGCCGAGGCCATACAGGTGGCGCATCACGTTCACGCGGAAGCGCGAGACGCCGGGAATGATGTAGGCGAAGTCGGCGCCGTGCTTTTCTTCGAGCCGCAACTGTGCGGCGCGCGGCATGATCTCCATCAGCACTTCCTGCACGAAATCGGGCTTCAGCGGCTCCGGCCGTAGCGCATGCAGTTCGCCGTAGAGACGGACGCGCGGCGGATCGCCGGCGATGAAATGCAGGTCGGAGCCGTTGCGGCTCAGCACTTCCTTGAGGAATTCGTCGATCTTGCGCGGGACGTACTGGTTGGCCGTGGTGGCTGCGACCGCGCCTGGATTCGTGCCGGTGGGTTCGGTGCTCATGCTGACTTCGTCACTCCGTCGCTCAACCCGGCGCCAGATCCAGCTTCGGCAGCACGCTGGTATCGGTGACGTACCGCGCGAACAGCTTCTTGTCCGAGGCATAGACGTACGCATCGTCGGCGTCGATCTCTTTCGCCTGCACGCCTGCTAGCAGCGCTTGGTCGAGCATCTGCATGCCCAGTTCCTTGCCGGTCTGCAGCTGCGAAGGAATCTGATGGGTCTGGTCGGTCATGATCAGTTTTCCGATCGCGCGCGTGACGATCATGATTTCGCACATGGCCTTGCGGCCGCGCTGATCGGGCGTCTTGACCAGCACCTGCGTGACCACGGCGATCAGGCTCTGCGACAGGAAGCTTTTGGTCTGTTCGCGCTCGTCGGCCGGCAAGGCATCGACGATGCGGTCGATGGTCTTCACGGCGCCGGTCGTGTGCAGGGTGCCGAGCACGAGATGTCCAGTTTCGGCCGCGGTCATGGCCCAGCGGATGGTTTCCGCATCGCGCAATTCGCCGACCAGGATCACGTCGGGATCTTCGCGCATCGCGGCGCGCACGCCTTCGGCGAAGGAGGGCAGGTGCGTGTTCAGCTCGCGCTGGATGACCTGGCCCTGCTTGCTCTTGTGTACGAACTCGATCGGGTCTTCCAGGCTGATGATGTTGGCGCGGCGGGTCTGGTTGATGTGATCGATCATGGCCGCGAGCGTGGTCGACTTGCCCGTGCCGGTCGAGCCGGTCACCAGGATCATGCCCTGGTGGTTGTCGCACAGCTTCTTGATGATCGGCGGCACCGCCAGCCGGTCGAGCGACGGCACTTCGGATGGAATTGCCCGGAACGTCGCGCCGACGCCAGTCTCCTTGCGGAAGACGTTGACGCGGAAACGGCCGCCGTTGGCGGAAACGTACGAGAAGTCGACGTCGTGTCCCTTGCGCAGCAGGTCCAGGTTGGGCCGGCTCATGATCTCGCCCACGTAGCCTTCGAGTTCGGCCTGGCTCAGATCGCGGAATTTGATCGGCAGCAGATCGCCGTACATCCGCAGCATCGGCGGCAGGCCGACGGCGAAGTGGATGTCCGAGCACCCCTGGTCGGTACCCAGCTTGAGGAAGGCGTCGATGCGGGCCATGCGGCGATTGACGTTCTGTAGCTTGTCTGCCGACAGACTACAGTGAAGCTGCCGCAATTCGCCAGACTTGAGGCCGGATCGCGGCCTTCGATCTGGCTGTAGGTCAGGCTTTAGCCTGACTTGCTTCGTGAAGAGGCCGGCTGAAGCCGGCCCCACAGAAGAGGGGGAAGGGGCTTTGCTACAGCGCCTTTTCCAGCGCCAGGCGCATCTCATCCATGCTCTGGAAGCGCTTCTGCTTGTCGACCGCCATCGCCTTCACGACGATGTCGGCAAGCGGCTTGGGCAATGAGGGATTTACCTCAAGCGGCGACCGGGCCTTGCCCTGCACGTGCTGGTACATGACGGACATGTGATCGCCGCGGCTGTAGGGCGGCTGGCCCGTGACCATTTCGTAGAGGATGACGCCGAGACTGTAGATGTCGGCGCGCTCGTCGACCTTCTTGCCCAGGATCTGCTCGGGCGCCATGTATTTCGGCGAGCCGATGACGTAGCCGGTCTTGGTGAGCTGCGTGTCGCCTTCCTTGTGCGCCGCGGCCACGCCGAAGTCCACGATCTTGAGCAGGCCTTCGTTGTTGATCAGCACGTTCGCAGGCTTGAGATCGCGATGCACGATGCCAGCCTGGTGCGCGACCGTCATGCCCGTGGCGATGTCGATGCCGTACTGCACGGCGCGGCGCAGGTCGAGCGGCTTTTCGTTGACGATCTCGCTGCCCAGCGTGTGCGACGGGAAATACTCCATCGAAATGGCGTAGTTGCCGCGCATGAACAGGAAGTCGTAGATGCGGATGACGTTGCGGTGCGTGATCTTGCGCGAGTAGCGCAGCTCGTGCACGAAGCGCTTCATCATCTCCTCGTCCTGCGACACGTTCGGGTTCAGGAACTTGAGGATCAGGCGTTCTTCGACGACGGTGTCTTCGACCAGCAGCACGGTGCCGAAGGCGCCCTTGCCGATCTTTTCGATGTACTTGTAGCGGCCTTCGAGGATTTCGCCGGGTTTCAGCGCGGCGATGTCGAGGCGCGCGGTGCCGATCGCCGATTCCTCGGCCTTCTTGATGACGGCATCGACGTCGCCCTTCTCGATGAGCAGCGTGCGTGCTGCGGCGGGCGTTTCCGCCGGAGCGCCCGGACGCGTGACGCGGGTCTGGGCCTGTGCGGCAATGGCGCTGCTGGCGTAGCGGCCGTCGATGTCGTCGACGGCCTGGATCGCGGCGTTGACGAGCGTCTGGTCCGTCGCGGTCGTGGTGATCGAATGAATGCGGCTGCGCACCGTGTCGGCGCGCTTGTCGTCGGCCAGGCGCGCCAGCGCATTGATGGCCTCGACCTTGATCTCCTTTTCCGGCCGGTCGAGCAGCTTCACCATCTGATCGACGACGCGCGCGTCGCCGATCTTGCCGAGCGCGCGGATGACCGCCGGGAGCGCGCGGGCATTGTCGGAATTCATGATCTCCAGCAGCACCGGCACCGCGCGCTTGCTGCCGATCTCGCCGAGGGCATCGATGGCGCGCTCGCTCACCCACCAGTCCTTGTCCTTGGTGGCTTCGAGCAGGAAGTTGACGGCGCGCTCGTCCTTGGTCTGGTTCAGGATCTCGATCGCGGCGCGGCGGACTTCCTCGTCCTCGTCCTTGATGAGTTCGATGACGGCGTCGACCACGCGCGGACCGCCGATCTTGCCGAGCGCGTCGGCGGCGCGCGTGCGCACCCACCAGTCGTCGTCCTTGATGACCTGCAGCAGGTGCTTGATGTCGCGCGAGGTGCCGAGGTGGTTCAGGACTTCGACGCCGGCGCGGCGCGCGTATTCGTTCTCGTCCTTCAGCACGTCGATCAGGTACTTCATCGTGTCCGGATCCTTGGCCCGGACGACGACGTCGATGGCGCGGTTCTGCACTTCGATGTCCGGATCGCGCAGCATGTGACAGACCGCGGCGATGTTGACGGGGCCGTCCATCTTGGCCAGTGCATTGAGCGCGGCCTGACGGATGAGCTTGTTGGAATCGCGCAGCTGGGTCTGCAGCGCTGCCGACACGTCGGGCCGGTTGAAGCGCGAGAGGATGCCGATGATGTGCATCCGCGCGGTCGAGTCCTTGCCGTCGATGCGGCTGATGAGTTCGGGTACGGACGCGGCGTCCGTCAGCTCGCCGATGATGCGGAACAGGGCGGCCTTTTCGTTGGCTTCCTGGTTGTAGGCGTGCTGCAGCAGTTCGCGGACGCTGAAACGGTTCTTCTGGGCGGCGATGATCTCGATCACGGCCGGCTTGGAAACGTCTTCGCGGGAGAGCAGGTCGATCAGCAGCGATGAGCTGTAGTTGGTGCTGGCCGTGAGCGCCCACCCGACCGCGGCGATCGTGCGCGGGCTGCCGTCGATGAGACCCTGCGCCAGCAGCGGGAACGACTTGTTGTCGACCAGCTGCGCGAGGATTTCGACGTACGCGGCGGTTTCCTTCTTGTCCGCGGCGGCGACGGTGTCGAGGATTTTCGGGATGGCACCGGGACCGATCTTCGCCAGCTTCTGGAACGCCTTCTGGGCGTCCGGATGCAGCGGATCGCCGATGTTCCTGATCTCCGCAATCAGGCGTTCGGCTTTCAGGTCGGAAAAGAAACTCATCGAGTCGTCTCGGTATCCTTCGCGCTGCTGACCGGCCTTGGAGTGCGACTCTGATTCGCCCCGGTTTCTTGAGCCAGATCCTCGCGAGCGTAACCGCCTCTGGCTGGGGCGAAAATGAACCTTTTGTCCGGTGCATTAACGCGTTGCGCGGCATTATGCCATGTCTGCTGCGCAGCAACTCCTCAGGAAACATGAGAATTTCCCCGAATCCGGGAGATTCGTCACTCTTGCAATCGCGGGTCGGTGCGCCTGCGGTCTCGATTACAATGCGCGCCCGCCGCGATCCGGCTTTACTCGGTGCACAGGCACGCGACGAAGCCACTTCTGCGGCAGATTCCGTAACGGGACGATTGCATGACGACTGAGCGAGACGTGGCGGTGCGCCACCTTGTCGAATCCTTTCGCGAGCCGTACCTCGGCATGGAACTGGGGGCTGCGGGCGCCGTGGTCGGCGTCGCTGCCTCGCAGCCCGATGTCAACGTGCAGTTGCGGCTGGGTTTCCCGGCGAAGCGCTACGGCGCCGAACTGGCGAAGTCCTTGGGCGAGCGCATTCGCAGCCTGGACTGGGTGCGCTCCGTCGACGTGCAGGTCGACTGGCGCGTGGAGTCCCAGGCGGCCCAGGGCAACCTGCGCCCGGTCCAGTCGATCCGCAACATCATCGCCGTCGCCTCGGGCAAGGGTGGGGTGGGCAAGTCCACGACCGCTGCCAATCTCGCGCTCGCCCTCGCGCAGGAAGGGGCCGCGGTCGGGTTGCTCGATGCGGACATCTACGGTCCCAGTCAGCCGCGCATGATGGGGCTGGAGGGCGAGCGGCCCGTCAGCCCCGATCAGAAATCGATGCTGGCGCCCGAGGCGCATGGCATCAAGGTCATGTCGATCGGCTTCCTGATCGACGAAGAACAGCCGATGGTGTGGCGCGGGCCGATGGTCACGCAGGCGCTGGTGCAGCTGCTCGAAACCACACGCTGGGGCGAACTCGATTATCTGATCGTCGACATGCCGCCGGGCACCGGTGACACGCAGCTGACGCTGTCGCAGCGCGTGCCGGTCAGCGGCGCCGTCATCGTCACGACGCCGCAGGACATCGCGCTGCTCGATGCGCGCAAGGGGCTGCGCATGTTCCAGAAGGTGGAGGTGCCGGTGCTCGGGATCGTCGAGAACATGAGCACCCACGTCTGCTCGAACTGCGGTCACGAGGAACATATCTTCGGTGCCGGCGGCGGGCGTCGCATGGCCGAACAGTACGGCGTCGAACTGCTGGGCGAACTGCCGCTGGACATCCGCATCCGCGAGCAGATGGACAGCGGCACACCGACAGTAGTCGCCGATCCGGACGGCTCGCTGGCGCACGCCTACTTCGATTTCGCCCGCAAGACCGCGGCCCAGCTGGCCCGCCGATCGCTGTCCGCGGCTCCGGCGTTCCCGTCGATCCAGATCGAAGACACCTGATACCCGTTGACCGTCGTCTGCGCCCTCGTCACTCTCGCCACCTTCGTTACCTTCGTCACTCCTCTATGAGCATCAAATCCGACCGCTGGATCCGTCGCATGGCCGCCCAGGGCATGATCGAACCGTACGAGCCGGGGCAGGTCCGCGTCGCCAACGGCGGCAAGATCGTTTCCTACGGCACCTCGAGCTACGGCTACGACGTGCGTTGCGCGAACGAGTTCAAGGTGTTCACCAACATCAACTCGACCATCGTCGATCCCAAGAACTTTGATTCGGCCAGCTTCGTCGACCAGGTGTCGGACGTGTGCATCATTCCGCCGAATTCATTCGCGCTGGCCCGCACGGTCGAATATTTCCGCATTCCGCGCAGCGTGCTGACGATCTGCCTCGGCAAGTCGACCTACGCGCGCTGCGGCATCATCGTCAACGTGACGCCGCTGGAACCGGAGTGGGAAGGGCACGTGACGCTCGAATTCTCGAACACCACGACGTTGCCGGCGAAGATCTACGCCAATGAAGGCGTGGCGCAGATGCTGTTCCTGGAATCGGACGAAGTCTGCGAGACCTCATACAAGGATCGCGGCGGGAAATACCAGGGCCAGCGCGGCGTGACGCTGCCGAAGACCTGACTCGCTCTTGCTGTGGGGCCGGCTTCAGCCGGCCTTTGAAGAAGTCAGGCTGAAGCCTGACCTACAGTCAGAGGCCGGCTGAAGCCGGCCCCACAGCAGGAATCAAGGCCCGGTTTTCTCGACGCTCAGCAGCGTCATCACCGTCTCGACCTTTCCCTTGCGGATCTGCTCGGCACGGGCCGGCAGGTAGTCCAGCGATGGCACATGCCAGACGCGCGAGAGCCGGTTCGAATTGGCGCGCGTGCTTTCGTAGACGACGGTCTGCAGCGGGCCGAGTTTCGATTGCACCGTTTCTGATTGGCCGCGCGTGTAGGTGTAGTGGCGGATGTTGTCGCCGTTCACCATGGCGATCGTCCCCGGTTCCGCGCCGCCGGCCAGTGCGGCCATCACACCGATCTGGATCGACAGCCGGTCCTGCATTCCCGGCTCCAGTGCCAGCTTCACCGGCTCCCCTTCGTAGGTGCCGCTCACGGTATTGGCGTTCCAGTCGAACTGCAGCTTGCCGTCGCCTTTGGCGCCCGAGCGGCCGTCATTGGCTTCCCAGGAGAGCGGACGCAATCCCTGCGGGGTCAGTTCCAGCGTCGTGCGTTCGAAGGCATCGGAGCTGATGACGAATCGCGCCAGGGCCGAGGGGCTGGCGCGGGTTTCGAAGACGTAACGGTTCTGGCCTTCGTGCCGCCATTCCATGCGCAGCGTGCCGCCGCTGAGGCCGCGAAACGTGACGGCGTAAGTGGCGACGAACGGTTGCGGCACCGTCGGCTGGGCGTGGGACATCATTGCGAGCAGGAGCAATGCGCAGCCCGCGAAGGTCTGGCGAAGGAAGCCGGAAACATCGTGCCGCAATTCATTCTCCTTGCAGTGACCCGCATCCGGAGTCTGGAGGCGGCGTCAGGACGCGATGACGACCGGTGTCCGCAGCGCCTGTCCGTCCAGCCAGGGCTGTTCGCCCTTCAGTTCCAGCCGTCCGCGCGCAAACCAGTCGATCGCCTGGGGATAGATGCTGTGTTCCTGCCGCTGAACTCGTGCTGAAAGCGTGGCTTCCGTATCGGAGGCCAGCACCGGAACCGTCGTCTGGATAATGACCGGACCGCCGTCGAGTTCCTCGGTGACGAAATGCACGCTGACGCCGTGGATCGTGTCGCCTGCTTCGAGGGCGCGTCGATGCGTGTGCAGCCCACGGTATTTCGGCAGCAGCGACGGATGGATGTTGAGGATCCTGCCGGCAAACGGCCCGATGAAATTCGGCGTGAGGATGCGCATGAAGCCGGCCAGCACCACCAGTCGCGGCGCATGGGATTTCACCAGCGCAGCCAGTGCGGTGTCGTAGGCAGGTCGATCGGCAAAGCCTTTCGGTGACAGTGCGGCGGTCGGCAGGCCCCGGCCCGCGGCGAGCGCGGGGCCGGCGGCCCCGGGCCGATCGCTGATGACGGCGCGGGTCTCGGTGGGCAACTCGCCGCTGGCTGCGCGTTGCGCGATTGCCTGCATGTTGCTGCCGCGACCGGAGATGAGGATCACGACGGGAAGGCGCGATTCGCTCGTGCCGTTCCCCGAAGTCGATGGCGTCATCCGTGAATGACCACGCCACCATCGCCGCGCCGGATCTCGCCGATGACGACGGGCTGTTCACCGTGATCGCGCAGTAGTCTGAGCGCCTTGTCGACGTGCTCGGCCGCCACCGTCACGGTCATGCCGATGCCGCAGTTGAAGGTTCGATACATCTCCGCCGCGGCGATGCTGCCGGTCTTCTGCAGCCAGTCGAACACTTCCGGCCGCTGCCAGGCCTGGGCGCTGAGCAGCACTTCGAGACCGGCCGGAATCACGCGCGGAATGTTTTCCGTGAGTCCACCGCCGGTGATGTGCGCGAAACCGCGCACCGGCACGGCCTTCGCGAGCGCCAGCAACGGCTTCACGTAAATGCGCGTTGGGGCGAGCAGTGCGTCGTAGAGCAGGCCGCTGCCGAGTTTGGTGGCGGGCGTCGCCTTGCCGACCTGCAGCAGTTTGCGGATCAGTGAATAGCCGTTCGAATGCGGACCGGAGGAGGGCAGTCCGAGCAGCACGTCGCCGGGGCGCGTGCGACTGCCGTCGATGATGCCGTCCTTCTCGACGATGCCGACGCAGAATCCCGCGAGATCGTAATCGCCGGCGGCATACATGCCGGGCATTTCTGCCGTTTCGCCGCCGATCAGCGCGGCGCCGGCCTGCACGCAACCTTCGACGATGCCTTTGATGACGGACTCCGCGACGTCGATGCTGAGCTTGCCGGTCGCGTAGTAGTCGAGGAAGAACAGCGGCTCGGCGCCCTGCACGACCACGTCGTTGGCGCACATGGCGACGAGATCGATGCCGATCGTGTCGTGACGGCCGGTGTCGATGGCGAGGCGCAGCTTCGTGCCGACGCCGTCGGTGCCCGAGACCAGCACCGGCCTCTTGTAGCGGTCGACAGGAATTTCGAACAGCGCCCCGAATCCGCCCAGACCCGCCAGCACCTCGGGCCGCATGGAGCGCTTCACGGCCGGCTTGATGCGCTCGACCAGTTCGTCTCCGGCCTCGATGTCCACGCCGGCGTCTTTGTAGGTGATCGAATCGGAAGACATTGAAACCTCGCGATGATGGCTGCGGCGCACGCCCTTGCGGGGAGTTCGGGCTGCCGGGGGACTGCCGGGTATGAAATCGGCGTGTGGTATTTTACACGGCCACATCCTCCAGGCGGAGCCGCCGACCGTTTTCGATGCGCCCGACGAGTCCTTTCAGAAGCCGGTTGTTTTCCTTGATCGTGCTGTTCGTGGCCGGGCCGGCCTTTGCCGTCACGGTTCCCGATCTGTACGAGGCCTCGGTGCCGGTCACGTCGAATCGCGATGCCGCCTTCGTCGATGCGCTGCGCACGGTAGTGATTCGTGTGAGCGGCCGTGCCGATGCCGCAGCGCGTCTCGGTGGGGCGCTCAACAATCCCCGGCAGTACGCCCAGCGTTTCGGCTTTACGTCCGACAACATCCTGCAGGTCGCCTTCGATGACGTGTCCGTCGATCGCCTGCTGACCGAGGCCGGGCTGCCGGTCTGGGGGCGCGAGCGGCCGGCGACGCTGGTGTTGCTGAACGTGACGACGGCCGGCGGTTCGTCCTACTGGATCGATGCATCGGCCAGCTCCGCTGAGCGCGAAGCCATTGCCAGAGCCGCGCGGGTACGCGGTGTGCCCATCGTCTGGCCGGACATGACGACCCAGGACCGCACCCAGATCAATGCGGATGCCGCAGCCACCGGCGGCGACACCGCGGCGTTGCTGCAGACGGCGTCGCGCTACAACGCCAATGCTGCGCTGCTTGGAACGGCACGCAGCGATGGCGCCGGCGGACTGTCGGTGCGCTGGACCCTGGCGTCGGCCGACGGCACGGCAAATTCCAGCGGTTCGCTCGAAGACGGCATCAATCTCGCCGCCGATACGTTCGCCCGCGTGTATTCCGCTTCCGGGACGACTGTCGACAATCTCACCGTCGAGGTCTCCGGCATCAACACGCTGGGGGCCTATGCCACGACCCTGAACTATCTCGAAGGCCTGACGGTGGTGCGCGGGGTGGCCGTCGATCAGGTGCTGGGCGATACGCTCAGATTCCGCGTCGCCGTGCGTGGCGATGCGGCCACGCTGCGTCGGGCACTGGCGCTCGACGGCAGGCTCGTTCCGGCGACTGCGCTGGATACCCAACCGCAGTCCGCGGAGGGGCTGCGCTTCCGGTATCAGCCCTGAAGTTGCACGCAGCTACCGGCTACGACGGATGATGTTGCCCAGCCTGCGTTTCATTCCGAATGCACTGTGTTTCCTGCGGATGCTGCTGGTCATCCCGGTGGCCTGGCTGCTGTTCGAACATGAATTCCGCGCCACGCTGTGGCTGTTCGCCGTCGCCGCGGCCACCGACGGACTCGACGGTTTTCTGGCGAAGCGCTGCGGCTGGACGTCGGAACTGGGCAAGATCATCGATCCGCTGGCGGACAAGATCCTGCTGGTCGGCGTGTTCCTCACGCTTGCGATCATGGGGCTGATACCGCTGTGGCTCGCGATCGCGGCGATCGGACGCGATGTGATCATCACGGCCGGCGCCATTACCTACAACTCGCTGTTCGGCGACCTGCAGGGTCATCCGACCTGGATCAGCAAGCTCAACACGCTGTGCCAGATCCTGTTTCTGCTGCTGATCGTCGCAGCCCATGCCGTCGGCGATGTGCCGCAGACGGCCGTCACGATTCTCGGCGCGCTGGTCTTCGTCACGACGGTGGTCAGCGGAATCGACTACGTGGTGACGTATTCGCGCAAGGCGATTGCCGTGAGTCGCCGCCGGCGCGGCCTGCCGGCGTGAGCGGCCAGCTCGCTCTCGGCCTGAAGCTGCGCGACAGTTCCGTTTTCGCGAGCTACTTCGCCGGCCGCAATCAGGCAACGGTCGATGCGCTGCGTGCCGCGGCGATCGGCGCGCCGCCCACGTGCCTGTTCCTGCATGGACCGACGGGCGGCGGCAAGACCCATCTGCTGCAGGCACTGTGCGCCGAGGCGTCGCAGCAGGGGTATTCCGTTGCCTACCTGCCGCTGGCGGATGTCATGAGCATGGGGCCCGAACTGCTGTCGGGATGCGGAGAGATTGCGTGTGTCTGCATCGATGATGTCGAAGTCATCGCTGCGCAGCCGGCGTGGGAGCGGGCGCTGTTTCGTCTCCATCAGCAGCTCGACGAGCGTCAGGGCCGCCTCGTGGTTTCGTCGTCCCGTCCGCCTGCGGCGAGCGGCATCGAACTCGCCGACCTGCGTTCGCGTCTCGGCGGCGGACTGGTGCTGAGCCTGCAACCGCTCGATGAAACCGAACAGATCGCCGCCCTGCAGTTGCGCGCACAGATCCGCGGCTTCGACCTGCCGCTCGATACCGCGCAATACCTGCTGCGTCGTCTGCCGCGCGACATGGCCTCGCTGTGCGCGTTTCTCGACGAACTGGATGAAGCCTCGCTCGCCGCGCAGCGCCGGCTGACCGTGCCGTTCGTGCGCGAGATCGTCGACGCGCGCTGATTCAGCGCGGTCGCGTGGCTCGCAGATACGCGATCAGCGCCACGAACAGCAGCAGCGCCAGCGCCAGACAGGCGCCGGACCAGAGCCGACCGTGCGGATTCGCAACCGATTCGGTCAGACCCATCACGAAGTAGGGAATCACGCACAGCGTCGCCCAGGCATACGTGCGCCGCTCGCGACGAACGAGTCCGCGAAGCGGCGCGCACAGCGGCAGTATCAGGACCAGCGCGAGTACGGCTCGTCCTGCCGAGAGTCCGGCGCTCAGCGTCCACGACACTACCAGCGCGATCAGCAGGCCGATCAGGGTCAGCGTCAGCAATCGCAGCGTTGCTGCGGCCTGCGGCTCGCCCATCGCACTCACGCGCGCAACTTCGCGGCGAATTCGGCGACGCGCCGCCCGAGCAGTTGCGCGAGCGTCTTTTCTTCGTCCGACAACTTCGGCTGCATCTCGCCGAGCGCCACGTGACTTGCGCCGTAGGGCGAACCGCCACTCGTCGTGTGGTTCAGCGCCGGCTCGGTGTAGGGAAGCCCGACGATGACCATGCCGTGATGAAGCAGCGGCAGCATCATGCTCAGCAACGTCGTCTCCTGACCGCCGTGCATGGTCTGTGTGGAGGTGAATACGGCCGCAGGCTTGTTGGCCAGCACGCCGCTGACCCACAGCGAACTCGTCCCGTCGAGAAAATGCTTGAGCGGCGCGGCCATGTTGCCGAAGCGCGTGGGACTGCCCAGCACCAGGCCGTCGCATTCGCGCAAGTCATCGTGCGTGACATAGGGCGGGCCTTCAGAAGGAATCGCGGGCTGCGGCTGTTCGATGCTCGTGACCACCGGCGGCACCGTGCGCAATCTCGCACGCGCGCCGTCGACCGATTCGATGCCGCGACACACCTGCCGCGCCAGTTCGGCGGTGCTGCCTTTGCGCGAATAAAACACGACGAGAACTTCGGTCACGCGAAGAAACTCCGGGAATGGTCTGCGAATTGCGATTCCTGTTGCTGCGCGCGGCCATCGATGTGGGTTGAGCGCAACGCAACAGCCTCTGCAGGCGTGCGGGATTGTATTCGGGGTCGCCTTGACGGTGTAGGCTCGCGTTGTTACGGTCGGGCGAAAATTCCAGCCCAATCATGGCGTACTCCTCACTGCCTGCAATGCTGCGCGGTCTGTTGCTGACACTGCTGTGTGCGGCGGCAGCCGGGTGTGCGGGCGCGCCGGCTCAGGAGATGAGCAATGCGCGTCAGGCCATCAAGGCAGCGCGCGATGCGGGGGCCGATCAGGTCGCGCCGCAGACACTGAACGAGGCGCAATCGCTGCTCGAACAGGCCGAAGCGAGTCTGCAGAAGGGCGACTACAAGGGTGCGCGCCGCAGCGCCGTGGCCGCGAAGGGGCGGGCCACCGAAGCGCTCAGCGCCGCACAGCCCGTCAATCGCAAGGAATCCGGCTGACGCCCGGACCGCTGCGTTCCCGTCACTGCGCATGCCCGTTCTCGTCGCAAGACGGTGTTTCGTTTCCGGCCGCGTCCAGGGCGTGTTCTATCGTGGCTCGACCCGCCAGAAAGCCATCGAACTCGGCCTGAGCGGCTACGCCCGCAATCTTCCGGACGGCCGCGTCGAAGTGCTCGCCGTGGGCGACGCGACCGCCGTCGTATCGCTCATCGACTGGCTCGCCATCGGCCCGCCGGCAGCGCATGTTTCCAACGTCGATGTGATCGAACTCGACCTGGATGCCATCGATGACGTGCCTGTCGGCTTTGCTACACGGTAGGAAAAGAAGGTTTCACACGGAGATCACGGAGGCCACGGAGGTCGGAAGGGAGAAGAGAATTTTCCACGGGGGAAGAATGGGAACACGGGGAAAGAAAATTTCTGCTCCGAGACCCCGTGCTCCCCGTGTCCCCCGTGGAAAATTCTCTTCTTCTGCTCCGTGTTCTCCGTGTTCTCCGTGATCTCCGTGTGAAACCTTCCTAGTCGTACCGCCAGCGGTTCGCGAGTCGTTCGAGGACGAGATCGGAGTAGTTGCGGCGTCCGACGCTGCCGTTGTAGCGCGCGAGGGCGCGCGTGTAGTCGCCTTTCTCGCGATCCAGGTAGAACTTGAGGATCGTGCAGCCCATGCGGATGTTCTGCGGGATGCGCACGAGCTGTTCATTGGTCATGCCGAGCTGGCGTGGCCAGAACGGCATGATCTGCATCAGGCCGACTGCGCCGGCATGCGAGACGGCCCAGCGATCGAAGCGGCTTTCGACATCGATGACCGACATCACCAGTCCCGGCGGCAGGTTCAGACGCTTCGCCTCGCAGTGCACGTGATAGAGGATCTCGGTGCGCTCGGCCTGATCGGCAACGATGCGCTTGAGTTTCGGCTCCATCACCGCGTGCCAGACCTGCTGGTCGTACTTGTCTTCGAAGCATCTGTCTGCGGCGACCGCCTGCTGCAGCAACTTGCCGAGTTCTGGATCCTGCTGGCGATCTGCCAGCGCCACGCCGCTCACGGCGCAGAAGCAGGTCAGCAGAATGAAACGCAGCAAGGTCATGACGGGCTTTCCGGGCACTGAGTCTCGTTAGTTGTACGCGTCGCGGGCCGCACCCTATCATGTCGAAAACCGCTGCTGAACCGTCGCCGGTGCCGCTTTGTCGCAGGCCCGGATGCGGATCAGGCAGGAACTCACGTCACGAGTGGGCAATTCCCCCGGCAACAGCCTCGCGTTGGGATTCGATTCGAAATGAATGCAGAACGGGATTCGGGAGAACTGCCGCCGGCCGCCGATGAAGCGGTGCGTCCGGGCCGCGGCGTGTACTGGCTGCCGAACCTGCTGACCACCGGCACGCTGTTCGGCGGTTTCTATGCGATCGTCGCCGCCATCGACGGCAATTTTTCGCGCGCCGGGACGGCCGTCTTCATTGCCATGGTGTTCGACGGTCTCGACGGTCGCGTCGCGCGCTGGACCAACACACAAAGCGAGTTCGGCAAGGAATACGACAGCCTGTGCGACATGGTCGCCTTCGGCCTGGCGCCCGCCATCCTCGTGTACCAGTGGGGCATCGAACGCATCGCCGACTACGGCCAGTTCTGGGAACGCTTCGGCTGGCTTGCTGCGTTCTTCTACGCCGTCGCCGCGGGCCTGCGCCTGGCGCGATTCAATTCGCGCGCCGCGGTGGCAGACAAGCGCTATTTCGAAGGACTGCCGAGCCCGTCGGCGGCCGGCACGGTCGCAGGATTCATCTGGCTGGTCAGCGAAGTCGAAGTCGATAGCCTGGCGCGGCTGGTGCTCGCATTCATGGTATCGATCGTCGCGGGCGCACTGATGGTCAGCAAGTTCGCCTACTGGAGCGGCAAGGAGCTGAACCTGCGCGGCCGTATTCCCTGGGTGTACGCGCTGGTCATTCCGCTCATCTACGTGCTTGCATCACTGGCCCCGCAATTGTCCCTGGCGCCGCAACTGCTGCTGGCCTTCTTCGGTACCTATGCGATTTCCGGCCCTGTGGTCTGGGGCTGGCGCAAGCTGTTCCGCAAGAAGCGCCACGCCGAACACTGATCGATGGACTCGCGACGACTCAACTATCTGCGCGCGCTCGACATCGACGTCTGGCAACGGCGCGAGCTGCAGGCGACGCGTGCGGAACAGCCGCCAGCGGCTGCAGTCCCGGTCGTTGCACCGCCGACGGTTGCCGCTGCTCCCGTCCGACCGCCGCGGCCGGTCGCTGCAGCACCGAAAGTCGAGACCGTCGTACCGCTGCGTTCCATGCCGCGCGACGATGCCGTCGCGGCGATGGGCTGGGACGAACTCTTCAACGCCGTGCGCACCTGCACGAAGTGCCCGTTGCATGAAACCCGCACCCAGGGCGTGTTCGGTGTCGGCGATCGTCAGGCGCGCTGGATGATCATCGGCGAGGCGCCGGGTGCCGACGAGGACCGGCAGGGCGAACCCTTCGTCGGCCGCGCCGGGCAATTGCTGAACTCGATGCTGCGGGCCATGGGCCTGGCGCGCGAGCAGGTGTTCATTGCCAACATCCTCAAGTCGCGGCCGCCGGGCAATCGCGATCCCAGGCCCGACGAGGCCGCGGCCTGCCTGCCCTACCTGTTCCGCCAGATCGAACTGGTGAACCCCACGCTGCTGCTGTGCGTCGGCCGCATAGCCGCACAAACCCTGCTCGAAACCGACACGCCCATCGGTAAACTCCGCGGCAGGTTGCACACTCTGCCGTCGGGACGGCCGCTGATCGTGACGTACCACCCCGCCTATCTGCTGCGCAGTCCCGCCGAGAAGCGCAAATCCTGGGCCGACCTGGTGCTGGCCATGCAGACCTTCGAACGACTGTCGGATGCAGCGGGGCAGACGACGTGAGCGCCGAACCCGATCGCTCAGCGGGCTTGCGCGACGTACGGTTTCGTCCCATGACGATTCCGGACGTGCCGCTGGTCGGCGCGGTCGAGCAGGCGTCATACCAGTTTCCCTGGAGCGAAGGCGTGTTCCGCGACTGCGTGCGCGTCGGCTACCTGTGCCGGGTAGTCGAGTTCCGCGGCGAGATCGGCGGCTACGGCATCATGTCGTTCGGCGCGGGTGAGGCGCACATCCTCAATGTCTGCATCCGCAACGACCTGCGCGGCTACGGCGTCGGCCGACAGCTCATGAACTACCTGCTCGACCGGGCCCGCGACGAATACATGCAGGACGTCTTCCTCGAAGTCCGCCCGTCGAACAAGGTCGCCATGGGCCTGTACGAATCCATGGGTTTCGAGCGCATCGGCCAGCGCAAGGGCTACTACCAGGCCGTCGGCGGCCGCGAAGATGCCCTGATCTACAAACTGGCGCTGGAGCCGAAGAGCGCGATTGAAGGACGGCAGTAGCTTCTTGTTGTGGGGCCGGCTTCAGCCGGCCTTTCGGGGAGTCGTCAGGCTGAAGCCTGACCCACAGGAAGACCGGCTACAATGCGCGCCCCGCGCTTCCTGCCCGATGACCCATGCCCGAGCTGCAAGACGAAATCGCCCGTCGGCGTACCTTTGCGATCATTTCGCACCCCGACGCCGGCAAGACCACGCTCACGGAAAAGCTGCTGCTGTTCGGTGGCGCGATCCAGCTCGCCGGTACGGTGAAGGGCCGCAAGGCCGCGCGGCATGCGACCTCCGACTGGATGGCGCTGGAGCAGCAGCGCGGTATCTCGGTGACGTCGTCGGTGATGCAGTTTCCCTACGACGGCCGCATGGTGAACCTGCTCGACACGCCGGGCCACCAGGACTTCTCCGAAGACACCTATCGCACGCTGACCGCCGTCGACTCGGCGCTGATGGTCATCGACTGCGCCAAGGGCGTCGAAAACCGCACCATCAAGCTGATGGAAGTCTGCCGGCTGCGCGACACGCCGATCATGACCTTCATCAACAAACTCGATCGCGAAGGCCGCGAGCCGATGGAGCTGCTCGACGAGATCGAGAAGATCCTGAAAATTTCCTGCGCGCCGGTGACCTGGCCGATCGGCATGGGCCGCGACCTGCGCGGCATCTATCACCTGCTGGAAGACCGCATCTACATCTATCAGGCGGCGGAGAAGGGCCGGGCCGGTACGGTGGCGACGATCGACGGTCTCGACAGCGCCGAGGCGGGCGAATTCCTCGGCGATCGCGCGCAGGCCTTCCGCGATGAAGTCGAACTCGTGCGCGGCGCCGCGCCGGAGTTCTCGCGTGACGAATATCTCGCGGGCCGCCAGACGCCGGTGATGTTCGGTTCGGCCATCAACAACTTCGGTGTGACCGAACTGCTGGCGACGTTCGTCAAGAATGCGCCGGGTCCGCTGCCGCGCCCGACGACCTCGCGCACGGTCGATGCGCAGGAAGAAAAGCTCTCGGGCTTCGTCTTCAAGATCCAGGCGAACATGGATCCCGGCCATCGCGACCGTATCGCCTTCATGCGCATCTGCTCGGGCAAATACAGCAAGGGCATGCGCCTGTTCCACGTACGACTCGGCAAGGAAATGCGCATCAGCGACGCGCTCACCTTCCTCGCGGCGGACCGCCAGCACACCGACGAAGCCTTCGCCGGCGACATCCTCGGCCTGCACAATCACGGCACCATCAACATCGGCGACACCTTCACCGAAGGCGAGTCGATCATGTTCACCGGCATCCCGAACTTCGCGCCGGAAATGTTCCGCCGCGTCGTGCTGCGCGATCCGCTGCGCATGAAGGCGCTGCAGAAGGGCCTCGACCAGTTGTGCGAGGAAGGCGCCACGCAGGTGTTCCGCCCGCTGCGCAACAACGACCTCGTGCTCGGCGCCGTCGGCCAGCTGCAGTTCGACGTGGTCGCCTTCCGCCTGCAGGACGAATACAGCGTGCAGGCGACGTTCGACAACGTGAACGTGTTCACCGCCCGCTGGGTGTATTGCAACGATGCGAAGAAGCTCGAAGAGTTCCGCACCAAGGCCTACGACAACCTGGCGGTGGATCACTCCGGCGCGCTGGTCTACCTCGCGCCGACGCGCGTGAACCTGCAGCTCACGCTGGAACGCTGGCCGGATATCACGTTCCGCGAGACGCGCGAGCATCTGGCGGCTGCGGCGTAGGACTCGGGTATCGCCAAGAAGAAGAGGAATGGCCGCAAAAAGGCGCAGAACACACAAGGTCAGAAAAGAAATTCTTCTTACCTTTGTGTTCTTTTGCGTTTTTTTGCGGCCGTTATTTCTTTCTCAGTTGCTTGTGGTTAGTTCCGGAGCGCTCGATTGAAGACGAAGCTGCTGAACAAGAACGTCGTTGCCTGGGCGCTGTACGACTGGGGGAATTCGGCGTTTGCGACCACGGCGATGGTCGTGTTCTTTCCGGTGTTCTTCAAACAGTACTGGAGCGCCGAGGTGTCGGCGACCGAGAGCACGTTCTGGCTCGGTATCACCAACGGCGTGGCGAGTTTCCTGCTCGCGATCCTGGCGCCGCTGCTGGGCACGCTCGGTGATCGCGGCGGATCGCGCCTCAGATTCCTGCTGGGTTTCACGGTGCTCGGCGTCCTGTCCACGGCGGGACTGGGGCTGGTCGCGCAGGGGCAGTGGCAATGGGCCGCGGTGCTGTTCGCGCTGGGTTCGATCGGCTTCTGGGGCGGCATCATCTTCTATGACTCGCTGCTGATCGACGTCGCGCCGCGCGAGCGGCTCGATACGGTGTCGGGCATCGGCTATGCGGTCGGCTATCTCGGCGGCGGTGTGCTGCTGGCGATCAACGTCTGGATGACGCTCGATCCCAAGTTCTTCGGCTTCGCGGATGTCACGGCCGCCGTGAAGGCATCGTTCATCTCGGCCGCGGTGTGGTGGGGCGTGTTCGCGATTCCGATCTTTCTGGTCGTGCGCGAGCAGGCGGCGGCGCCCGGCGACCCGTCGCGCTCGACGTTGCGCCAGAGTTTCGCGGAGCTGGCGGCGACGGTGCGCGAGGTGCGCAAGTACCGCGCCATCGTGTTCTTCCTGCTGGCGTACTGGATGTACATCGACGGCGTGAACACGATCCAGAAAATGGCCGTGGACTACGGCCTCGCCATCGGCCTGGAATCATCGAGCCTCATCCAGGCCATCCTGATGGTGCAGTTCATCGGCTTTCCGGCGGCGCTGCTGTTCGGCTGGATCGGCCAGCGCATCAGCCCGATCGTCGGCATCTTCACCTGCATCGCCGTCTACGCGTGCGTGACGATCTACGGCACGCTGCTCGATACGGCAAAAGAGTTCTTCATCATGGCCGCCGCCACGGGCTGCGTGCAGGGCGGCATCCAGGCCCTCAGTCGCTCGTATTTCGGCAGCCTGATTCCGCCGGGTCGCACCGGCGAGTTCTTCGGCTTCTACAACATGATGAGCAAGTTCGCCGCCGTGCTGGGTCCGTTGCTGATGGGCGTCACGGCGCTGGTCACGGGCAATTCGCGTACGGCGATCCTGTCGATCGTCATCCTGTTCCTCGCGGGCGGGGCGCTGCTGGTCGTCGCCGCGCGCCAGCCGAAGTCCGTGGCAGGCTCCGTTCGAGCGGCCGAGTGAAGTCGGGAATGTGTCGGGCCAGTTGACATGTCCTTCCCGGTTCTCCCTGTCGATAGTTCGTATGTAATTGATACTAATGCAGAAATTATGCAGGGCACGCCCCATGCATTATCCAAGGCGGAACAAGAAACTCATTACCGAGGTATCCACGTGAAAAGGAATCGATGGCTGGTCATGGTCGGACTGATGGCATGTGCCGCCAGCGCCCAGGCAGGTTTCATCCTGGTGGACTCCGCCAACGGCAGCTCCACGAGCAGCATCTCGCCGCTCAACGACTTCGTGTCCGAGCTGAACGGCAATCAGGTGACGAACTACACGCTCGGAACGTCACTGGGTGTGGATGCCGCCGGAAGCGTGACGTACTACTACTACGGCAAGGAAGCGGGCTACCGCAACGATTTCCAGGCCGGAGCGATCGGTCATAGCTCCGACTACGCGCCGCAGACGCAGAATCTGTTCGGCAACCCGCTCGCACTCGGCACGGTTCAGGTCGGTGCCGGATTGCTGGATTTCGGGTTCTGTTCTTTCAACGGTGGCGCCACGGCCTTCGGATGCCTCACGAACGCCGATAACGATCTTGTGCAGCTGAGCAATCCCTGGCAGTCGATTGCCATGAGCATCGTCGATAACGCCGCCTGGCTGTTCTGGGACGATTCCGGCGCAGGCCCCGATGACAATCACGACGACATGCTGATCAAGGCCGTGTTCACTCCGGCTACGTCCGTGCCGGAGCCGGGCACGCTCGCTCTCCTGGGCGTCGGATTGACGGGAATGATGCTGAGCGCGCGCCGGCGCCGTCAGCCGAAAGCCTGAAACAATCGTCGCTTGCAGCATGAAGAAGGCCCCGATCGGGGCCTTCTTCGTTTGTGCATCCGGATCAGGAAAGGATGGCCGGTTCTGACTCCCACCGCGCCGGATCCAGCCGGTAGTACTTGCGCAGCTGCCGATAGAGCAGTGGATGCTGCTGCTCCAGTTCCTGCGGCCTGCCGAAAAACACTTCGGTGACGACGGCGAAGAACTCCGCCGGTGCCGTGGCGCCATAGGGATCGATCAGGCCCGGAATCCCCACCTGCAGGTTGGCGCGCAGACGGTCGTATTCGTCCCAGAAGACGCGTGACCATTCGTGGAAATCGGCGGCCGTGGCGAGTCCCGGCGCGCCGTCCATGGTCTCGTCCTCCATGTCGAGATAGTGCGCGAACTCGTGCAGCACGACGTTGTGGCCGAGACTCGGCGCCTGTTCGATGTCTTCCCACGACAGGATGATCCGTCGCGAATCCCACGCCTGGCCCGACAGCACGCGCGCGCCCTCGCTGACCAGGCCGTCCGAGTGACTATGGGTTTCCGGAACGATGAAGGGCGTCGGATAGATCAGGATCGAATACAGATCGTCGTAGAGCCCGTCGCGCGGTACACCCGGCCGGTTGAGCACGAGCAGGCAGGCATTCGCAGCGATGACGACCTTCATGCGTTCGGTGACGTCGAGGCCATTGCAGCCGACGAAGGATTTCTGTCGCACGAAGATCTGGATCAGTCCGTGCAGGCGTCCGCGCAGCGGCGCGGGCAGTCGCGGGTACGCCGGCACTTCCTGTCGCATCCATTCCTGCCATTGCGCGGGCAACGGCTCGCGACTGAGGGCGAGCCGTCGTCGCGCCTGCAAGGCGGGCACGCCCAGCCACCAGAACAGGGCGCCGACGACGATCGCGATGGCCAGGAGGAGTGCAGGCATCAGCGCTCCATGGCTCCCGTCCTCATGCTTTCAACTGGCTGACGAGAAATTTCAGACGGCTGAGCTGGCTGTCGAGCGGCGCAGGACCGTAGCGCAGACCGATGTACAGCGAACGGATCTCTTCGATCTGCGCGGCCAGTACCGGCCGGGCCTGGGCGACGCGGCTCAGATAGTCTTCCGGGCCTTCGTAGGGCGCGCGCACGAATCCGTCCTTCGCCAGTCGTCGACAGAGCTGCGCATAGGTCTGGACGATCGGATCGCGCTCACGCGGCCGGTAACGCCAGGCGAGCCAGCCCGTCAGCGCAGCGAAGAACGTGGCCAGCGCGATGACCATCGCCATGCCGAGCGCTTCCCAGTCCGCGTCTTCGATACCGAACCATTCGAGCAGCGAGCGCTGCTGGCCCGCGCCGAACTCGACGATCTGGTTGTTCCAGAACGTGTTGAGCGCATCCCAGGCGAGCCGCATCTGCGCCAGCGCATCGAAACGTTTCAGCAATCGACCCGGCACCGGTTCGTCTTCGTCGAGGGCGGCGTCCATGCCTCGCTCCACGCGCTCCGGTGCGACCGCGGCGGTGGGATCGACGCGCACCCAGCCCTGGCCGTCGATCCAGATTTCCGACCAGGCGTGCGCGTCGGCCTGACGCACGATGAGGTAGTCGCCCATCGGGTTGTATTCGCCGCCCTGGTAGCCGAGTACCACACGCGCAGGAATGCCGGCGGCACGCGCCAGCATCGTGAACGCCGAGGCGAAGTGTTCGCAGAAGCCACGGCGTGTGTTGAACAGGAAGTCGTCGATGGAATCGGCTTCGAGCCGCGGCGGTTCGAGCGTGTAGAAGTACTCTTCCTCGCGGAACTTGTTGAGCACTGCCTCGACGAAGGCTTCGGGACTGCCGGCGCGCGCGTAGAGTTCCTGCGCCAGCAGTTTCGAGCGCGGATTGTGATCGCCTGCGCGCGTGTCGACATTGCGGGTCGTCGTGGGCAGTGGACCCTCGGTGCGGTAGCGGGGTCGCGATTCCAGCTGGAACGAACTCAGCGCCGACAGGCGGCCCATGGCGAACAGCTGGCGATCGGACCACAGTCGCGCCCGTTCGCGCGGCCAGTCGGTCACGGCCTCCAGGCCGAAGATCCAGGAGCGGTTGTTCGGTTCCTGCGTGACGGTGTAGCGATAGACGGGGCCGCTGGGCGTCACCGGTTGCTCCGGCAGGAACTGCTGCAGTCGTCGCCATGTCCGGCCGTCGAAATCATGCAGCACCGGTCCACGCCAGTAGCGCTCGCGCGGCGGCGGCATGTCGCCGTCGAATTTCACGCGAAACGCCGTGGCACTCGACAGGCTCAGTTCCGAAATATCGCCCGGCGACATTTCATCGTCGATGCCTGTGGCCGCCGCGCTGCGCCCCGGCACCGCCCAGAACTGACCCGGCAATCGCGGGAAGAACAGGAACAGCGCAATCGCCAGCGGCAGCGACTGCAGCACCATCTTGCCCGTCAGCTTCAACGCCTCGCGCATGCTCATCGGCGCGGTCTGATGCGTGCGCATCAGCGTGACGGTCAGCAACCATGCAGTCGCAAGCATCCAGGGCAGGCGCAGCAGCGACTGGTCGTAGAGGAATCCGGCGAACAGCAGGAAATAGGAAACGAACACTACGACGGTGAGATCCCGCCGGTTGGCGGTCTCGAACAGTTTCATGCCGCCCATCAGCACCAGCAGCGCCGTGCCCGCTTCCAGTCCATTGAGTGTGCGATAGCTGGCGAGCACGCCAAGCATCGCGGCGAAGGCGACGGCAATGCGAACCGCCTTCGGCGGCAGCTTCCAGTGGCGCAGCGCAATGACCAGTCGCACCGCCACCGCGATCAGCGCCAGCAGCACGATCCACAGACGCAGGTCGGGAATGTGCGGCAGCAACGCCAGCGTGAACGCGCCCACCACCCAGAGCAGCTGCTGCGTGAATCGGGGCGACGAATCGAGGGTCGCGCTCATGCGCTCGCCTCCTCGATGCCGAACAGCGCCAGCGCCGTCAGGCAGCGCTGGCGATGCGCCGGCCCGATGTTCGGAGGAATGTCGACACCCGGCAGCTTCACGCCGAAGGCATGGCCTTCCGCGTAGGCATCCTCGATCCAGCGACACAGCTGCGATAGCCGCGCCTCGGTCGCAAGACCCGGCAGACTCTCCCAGTCGAACAGATGGGACGTGACTGCCGTGCCCGCATACACCTTCACCTGCAGGCCCTGACCCCGCGCATACGCCTTCCACGCGACGTGGCGCGGCGAATCGCCGGGATGAAAGCTGCGCAGACCGGCGAAGTCTTCATCGCCGCGCGACGATTCCTGTGCTCCGCCGACATCGGTTTCCACCGGCGGCGGCGGTCGTCCGCGCGGCGCGGGCCGCGGATACACCACGCATCGCACGCCCATGTGCAGATAAGTCCAGGCCCGGAACAGACCGAAGGGGTGCCGGGTGGCGACGTCGAAATGTTCCAGCGGCAGCCAGCCGCGTTCGCGCGCCGGGACACGCAACGTGAGCACCGCACGCTCGCCGGACTCGATGCGAACCGGCGGTGCGAAACCGTGATCGTTGCCGATGGTCAGTTCGTGCCGCGCCAGCGGCGCATGGTTTTCCAGCGCGATGCGGAAGCGCGCCTCGTCGCCTGCGAAGACCGGTTCGCTGGCGGCGGAGGCGACACGTATCGCAGCGAGATTGCGATGACAGTAGTGCATCGCCGTGAGTCCGAGCGAACCCAGCACGAACGCGAGGCCGAGCGCGAGATTGTTGCCGTAGTTCATCGCGCCGAGAAACATCGCGAACAGCATCAGCGCGAACGCGAGGCCGAGGCCGGACGGCACGATGTAGATGCGGCGCGCCGAGATCTCCGTCGGATCCGGATCGATGCCGTGGCGCTTGCGGGCCCAGGCACGGGTTTTGTGGCGCAGCTTGGTGAGGAGCGGAAGCATCGGAGGGCGACAGGCGACAGGCGACAGGCGACAGGCGACAGGCGACAGGCTACAGGCTACAGGCTACAGGCTACAGGCTACAGGCTACAGGCAGACCCGTTCTCTGGCTGTCGCCTGTCGCCTGTCGCCTGTTTCCTCTTCATGGAACTGCCACCGCCTTCAGCACCCTCTCTCCAATCTCGCCCGCCGAAATCGCCGCTGCGTTATCTCGCAGCTTCAGTCGATGACCGACGACCCCCGGCAGCACGGCCTGGATGTCCTCGGGCAGCACGCCCGGATGGCCGTGAATCAGTGCCCACGCCTGCGCGGCGCGCAGCAGCGCAATCGCGGCGCGCGGCGACAGGCCCGACTCGAAGTGCGGCGATTCGCGCGTGTGACGCACGATCGCCTGCACGTAGTCGAGCAGTGCATCGGAGGCGTGTACCGACGGCACCATCGTCTGCATCAGCAGCAGTTGCTGCGGCGTGAGCATCGGCGGCAGTGTCGCCAGCATGTCGCGGCGATCCTGGCCGATCAGCAGTTCGCGTTCGAGCGTCGCGTCGGGATAGCCGAGTTCGATGCGCAGCAGGAAGCGGTCGAGCTGCGATTCGGGCAGCGGGAACGTGCCGATCTGATAGACCGGATTCTGGGTGGCGATGACGAAGAAGGGCGCGGCCAGCGGATAGGTCTGGCCGTCGACCGTCACCTGGTGTTCTTCCATCGCTTCGAGCAGCGCGCTCTGCGCCTTCGGCGTCGCGCGATTCACTTCGTCCGCGAGCACGAGCTGCGCGAAAATCGGACCCTTGTGGAAGCGGAATTCGCTGGCTTCGCGATCGAAGATCGACACGCCGATGATGTCGGCGGGCAGCAGGTCGCTGGTGAACTGGATACGCTGATAGTGCAGCCCGAGCGTTTCCGCCAGCGCATGCGCCAGCGTGGTCTTGCCGACGCCGGGAATGTCCTCGATCAGCAGATGCCCGCGCGCCAGCAGGCAGGCGAGGCTCAGGCGCAGCTGGTGTTCCTTGCCGAGAATGATCCGGCCGAGCTGTGCAATGGTTGCCCCGACGAGCTCGACGGGGTTTGCCTGCGTAATGAGTGTCGGAACCGGTGAATCCATGAACACTGCGCCTTTGGATTGGGTCGCCGGCTAGTGTCCCGGGTCGGGGTCAAAACGCAAGTGCGTGGGGCCGGAATTCAGAGTTCACACGGAGATCACGGAGGCCACGGAGGTCGGAAGGGAGAAGAGAATTTCCACGGGGGAAGAATGGGAACACGGGGAGCACGGGGAGCACGGGGAAAAGAAATTTTCTGTCCGAGCCCCGTGTTCCCCGTGCCCCCCGTGGAAATTTTCTCTTCATCTTTTCCGACCTCCGTGGCCTCCGTGATCTCCGTGTGAAACTCCGATTCCCTATCCCTTGAGCTGCCGCACCCGTCGTTCCTGTTCCTCGATCTGCGCGACTTCGGTCTTGAAATCGGCGATGCGCGCGCGTTCCTGTTCGACGACGGCAGGCGGGGCGTTGGCGACGAAGTTCTGGTTGCCGAGTTTCGCCTCGCACTTGGTGATTTCCTGCAGCGTCTTCGTCCTGCGCTTCGCGAGCCGCGACAGCTCCGCGTCAGGATCGTCGATCAGGCTCGCGAGCGGGGCATGGATGACCTGGCCTTCGATGAGTTGCATCGCCGTGGGCGGCAGGGTCGATTCGTCGGCAATGGCGTCGAGGCTGGTGATGTTGGCGAGCGAGCGGATCAGGTCCGCGTTGGCCGCGATCAGTCGCCAGTCCTCGTTCGACGCCGCCTTCACGAACACAGGAATCTGGCGCGAGCGCGCCACGTCGAGCTGGCCGCGGATCTGACGCACGCCGAGGATGACGGCCTTGATCGGCGCGATGGCATCTTCCGCCGCCTGATCGACGGGGAAGTCGGATTCGCGCGGATACGGCTGCAGCATGATGGTCTCGCCCTGGCGGCCCGCGAGCGGCGCGACGGCCTGCCAGATCTCCTCCGTGACGAAGGGCATCAGCGGATGCAGCAGTCGCAGATACGCTTCGAGCACTTCGAGCAGCGTGCGGCGGGCGCCGCGTTTCTGCGCCGCGCTGGCGGACTCCGACTGCAGCGCCGGCTTCGACAGTTCCAGGTACCAGTCGCAGTATTCGTACCAGGCGAACTCGTACAGCTTCTGCGCGGCGAGGTCGAAACGGTATTCGCCGAGCAGGCGGCGCACGTCTTCGACGGTCGAGCCGAGGCGCGAACGGATCCAGCGGTCCGGGATCGAGTACTCGATGTCGCCGCTGAGGCCGTTGTCCTGGCCTTCCGTATTCATCAGCACGTAGCGTGCGGCGTTCCAGAGCTTGTTGCAGAAGTTCTTGTAGCCATCGACGCGTCCCAGGTCGAAGCGGATGTCGCGGCCCATGGTCGCAAGCGAAGCGAACGTGAAGCGCAGCGCGTCGGTGCCGTAGGAAGGAATGCCGTCGGGGAACTGTTTGCGCGTCGCCTTCTCGATCTTGCCCTTGAGCTGCGGCTGCATCATGCCGCTCGTGCGCTTCGCCACCAGCGATTCGAGGTCGATGCCGTCGATCAGGTCCAGCGGGTCGATGATGTTGCCCTTGGACTTCGACATCTTGTCGCCGTTCTCGTCGCGGATCAGGCCGGTGATGTAGATCTCGCGGAACGGCACGTCGCCTGCGAACTTCATGCCCATCATGATCATGCGCGCGACCCAGAAGAAGATGATGTCGAAGCCGGTGACCAGCACCGAGGTCGGATAGAACTTCTTCAGTTCCGGCGTTTCATCGGGCCAGCCGAGCGTCGAGAACGGCCACAGCGCGGAGGAGAACCAGGTGTCGAGCACGTCGTCGTCGCGCTTGAGCACGACATCGTTGCGATTCAGTGCGCCTTGCGCCTGCTGCATGGCATCCGCTTCGGTGCGCGCGACATAGACATTGCCCTGGTCGTCATACCACGCGGGGATCTGGTGACCCCACCAGAGCTGGCGGCTGATGCACCAGTCCTGGATGTTGTTCATCCACTGGTAATAGGTTTTCGCCCAGTGATCCGGCACGAAGCGGATGCGGCCGTCTTCGACGGCTTTCGTCGCCGGCTCGGCCAGCGGTGCGATGCGCACGTACCACTGATCGGTGAGCCACGGTTCGAGCACGGCGCCGCTGCGGTCGCCGCGCGGCACCTGCAGCGTGTGCGGTTCGATCTTTTCCAGCAGGCCTTGCGCTTCGAGATCCGCGACGATGCGCTTGCGGGCTTCGAAGCGGTCGAGGCCGCGATAGGCTTCCGGCACCGCATCGTTCAGCGCGGCGTTGTGGTCGAGCACATTGATCAGCGGCAGATCGTGACGCTTGCCGATTTCATAGTCGTTGAAGTCGTGCGCCGGCGTGATCTTGACGCAGCCGGAGCCGAACGCCGGATCGACGTACTCATCGGCAATGATCGGAATCAGGCGCTCGGTCAGCGGGAGATGGATCTTCTTGCCGATGAGATGTTTGTAACGCTCGTCTTCCGGATGCACCGCGACCGCGGTATCGCCGAGCATCGTTTCGGGACGCGTGGTCGCCACCACGAGCTGTCCGGTGCCGTCGGCGAGCGGATAGCGCAGGTGCCACAGCGATCCCTGCTCGGGCTCCTGCATCACTTCGAGATCGGACAGCGCGGTGTGCAGCACGGGATCCCAGTTCACGAGGCGCTTGCCGCGATAGATCAGGCCTTCCTCGTACAGGCGCACGAACACTTCGGTGACGGCGACCGACAGTCCTTCGTCCATCGTGAACCGGTCGCGCGTCCAGTCGACCGAGTTGCCGAGGCGGCGTTCCTGCCGCGAGATCGTGTCGCCCGACTGCGCCTTCCATTCCCAGACCTTCTCGACGAAAGCTTCACGCCCGATGTCGCGACGATGCGTGCCGGCCGCATTGAGCTGGCGCTCGACCACCATCTGGGTCGCGATGCCGGCGTGGTCGGTGCCCGGCTGCCACAGCGCGCTGCGACCGTCCATGCGATGCAGGCGGGTGAGGGCGTCCATCAGCGTGTGCTGGAAGGCATGGCCCATGTGCAGCGTGCCCGTCACGTTGGGCGGCGGGATCATGATGCAGTAGGGCTCGCCGGTACCGCGCGGCGCAAACCAGCCGTTTTCCTCCCAGCGCTGGTAGATGCGCTGCTCGATGTCGCGGGGGCTGTAGGACTTTTCCATGGGAACTGTGCGAGTCCGGGACAAAACGGGGCGGCGATTATAGCCGCAGGTCCTGTTCCGGGCCGGACCGGTTTGCCCGGCCATCCACGGCTCCCCGATACTTCCGCGGATGACTGCCTCCGAACTCTTCATCGCCGCCGTGGCTGCCGCCGCGGCCGGCCTGGTCAACGCCATCGCCGGCGGCGGCACGCTGATCAGTTTTCCCGTGCTGCTGGGCCTCGGCGTGCCGCCGATCGCCGCCAACGTGACGAATGCGGTGGCGCTGTCGCCGGGTTATTTCGGTGCGACCCTGGCACAGCTCGGCCAGCTCCGCGGTCAGGAAAGGCGGTTCCGGATCTGCCTGCCCGCGGCGATTCTGGGCGGAATCGCCGGTGCATGGCTGCTGCTGCGGACCCATGAGCACACGTTCCAGAAGCTCGTGCCCTTCATGCTGCTGTTCGCGTCGCTGCTGCTGGCTTTCCAGAATCGCGTGCGCGAGTTCGTCGTGCGGCGCCTCGCTTCCGATGGCGACGGGCATGAAAACCTGGCGCCGGCGACCGTCGCCGTCATGCTCGCGAGCATCTACGGCGGCTTCTTCACCGCCGGCATGAGCGTCATCGTCCTGGCCGTGCTCGGCGCGACGCTGCACGATTCGCTGACCCGATTGAATGCGCTCAAGCAAGCCGTCGCCTTCAGCGTGAACATCGCCGCGGCCGTGTTCTTCGTGTTCTCAGGCCAGGTGCTCTGGATCGTCGCGGCCGCGATGGCCGCCGGCGCGGTCGTCGGTGGCATGATCGGCGGCCGTGTCGCCGGCCGGATGAATGCCGACCCGCTGCGCTGGACCGTCGTCGCCGTCGGTGCGGGACTCGCGGTTTATTACTGGGTCAGGGGTTGAGACGAAGAATCAAGGAATGGCCGCAAAAAGCGCAGAAGACGCGAAAGTAAGAAATCCGGAGTTCTGACCTTGCGCCTTTTGCGCTTTTTGCGGCCATTCTCTTCCGAGAGGTTCACATGTCTGCCGATCGTTTCCGTTACTACCTGCGTGTGCGCTACGGCGAATGCGATGCGCAGAAGGTCGTCTTCAACGCGCGCTACGCCGACTACGTCGACCTCGCGACGGCGGAATGGCTGCGGGCACTCGGCTTCGAGCACGAACTGCAGAGCGGCGAACTCGACTACCAGCTCGTCAAGCAGACGCTCGAATGGAAAGCCCCGGCGCGCTACGACCAGGTGATCGAAGCCTCCGTCGCGGCGAAGCACATCGGCAACACGTCATTCACGCTCGCAACGGAATTCCGCATCGCCGGCGCCGAGCCGGTCATCGCCACGGCCGAAACCGTCTATGTCCATGTCGATACCCGGACCCTGACGAAGCGCTCGCTGCCGCAGTCGTGGCGCGATGCGTTCCAGCGCGGTGCGACGGATACGGTGGATCATGCCGGGTGGCTGGGGATCAGGAAGTAAGAGGGGGATTGGTACGCAAAAGGCGCAAGGAAGAACGCAAAAGGCACAAGTTTCGAAAGTCCCAGAGAGAACTTTTTGCGCTTCTTGCGTTCCTCATTGCGCCTTTTGCGTACCAATCCTGTTCTTCCTCAAAGATTGTGCGTATCCAGCTCGCACCCGCGCTCGCGATACACCTTGTAGCGCTCGCGTGACAGCCGCTTGTTCTCGGGATCGACGTCGACGATCTCGGCGACACGTTCGAAGTGTTCGAAATCGTCGGGCAGGCGGTTGACGAGGTTGATCAGCAATTGTCGATGACTCTGCGGTGCGGCCGCTTCGCCGATCAGGACCACGACGCGTTCGTGCGATGCACCGTTGCCGGTGTTGATCTCGTGGGGAATGAAGGCGCGGTCGTTGAACGTCCACAGCAGTTCGTCGAGGCGCTGAGCTTCCGCCTGCGACGATGTCTGCACGTAGACCTTCAGATTCTGGTCGTAGGCTTTCTCCACCAGGCGGCAGGCGATGCGCAGGCGGGCATCCGGGCCCTCCTGCGACAGCACGTAGAAATCGACGCGGGCCACGCGACTACCGGTTGATCAGGTAGTCGACCAGCAACGGCACCGGGCGGCCCGTGCTCGACTTGTTGGCGCCCGACTGATACGCGGTGCCGGCCACGTCCAGATGCGCCCACTTGAGTCCTTCCGTGAACTTGGCGAGGAAGCAGGCCGCGGTGATGGCGCCGCCTTCGCGGCCGGCGACGTTCGCCATGTCGGCGAAGTTGCTCTTGAGTCCTTCGGCGTATTCCTCGCCGAGCGGCAGCGGCCAGGCGCGATCGTCGCTGCGGTTGCCGGCCTCCTGCAGCGCTTCGCTCAGTGCGTCGTCGTTGCTGAACAGGCCGCAGTAGTGACTGCCGAGCGCCATGACGCAGGCGCCGGTGAGCGTCGCGATGTCGATGAGCGTGTCGGGCTTGAAGCGGCGCGCGTAGGTGATCGCATCGCACAGGATCAGGCGTCCCTCGGCGTCGGTGTTCAGCACTTCGATGGTCTGGCCCGACATGCTCTTCACGATGTCGCCGGGCTTGGTGGCGCGGCTGCCGGGCATGTTTTCGCAGGCGGGTACGACGCCGACGAGATTGATCGCCAGTTCCAGTTCCGCGATCGCCTTGAACGTGCCGAGCACGCTGGCGGCGCCGCTCATGTCGAACTTCATTTCATCCATCGCGGGCGGCGGCTTGAGCGAAATGCCGCCGGTATCGAAGGTCACGCCCTTGCCGACCAGCACGACCGGCGCCTTGCTGCGCTCGGCGCCGTAGTACTCGAGCACGATCAGACGCGCCGGTTCTTCGGTGCCCTCGGTGACGGACAGGAACGAACCCATCTTGAGCTTGCGGCAATCGGCTTCGTTGAGCACTCGCGTCTTGATGCTGCGGTACTCGCGCGACAGGGTCTTCGCGGCATTCGCGAGATACGAGGGCGTGCAGACATTGCCGGGCTGATTGGCGAGGTCGCGCATGAGCGACATGCCGGCACTGATGCCGCGGCCGTGTTCGATGCCGCGTTCGACGCTGCTGCGGTCGCTGCGAGTCGCTGCGACACCGAATTTCGCGAGCCGCGACTTCGGCCGCTTGTTGGCCGTCTTGTGATCCGGAATGCGATACGCCGAGTTGCCGGCGACTTCCGCGGCGATGCGCGCGAGCGTGTAGGTGTCCGCGTCCTTCGCGCCGTCGAGTGCGAGATAGCTGACCGCCTCCCGTGCGTTCGTCTTGCCGATGGCCGTCAGCGCCGAGTTGAGCGCGCGTCGATACTGTTTGCGATTGAACGCGCTCTTGGCGCCCAGACCGATGGCAATGATGCGTTCGCACGGGCCGCCATCGAGATCCGCGAGCGTGACGACATCGCCGGTCTTGCCGCGCAGATCACCTTTCTTCACCAGCTTCGCCAGGCGTCCGCCGCTGCGGGCGTCGATCTCGGCTGCCGCATCGGACAGGACGCCTTTGTCGTACACGCCGACGATCGCGCATTCGGTGCGCTGCCGCGCGGGCGCGCTGGTGGTCGCAAAAAATTCCATGGGCCGTCCTCTTCTCAAGGTTTACGCAGGATGCCGTGTCGCTTAACGTATGCGCCGGCAGAACGAAGGCCGGAGATTGTATCCGCCCTGTTCGCGCTGAGGTATCCGCGCTGCGTACGCTCGATCGCTATGTCTTTCGCGAAGTCGCCGTCACCTGGCTGGCCGTGACGGTCGTACTGCTTGCGATCCTGCTGGCGAACCAGCTCGCACGCGTGCTGTCGCAGGCGGCCGCCAACGACTTTCCGCGCGAAGTCGTCTTTGCCCTGATCGGACTCACGACCACCGGCAACCTCTCGATCATCATGCCGATCGGTTTCTTCCTCGCCATCATGCTGGCGCTCGGCCGGCTGTATCACGAGAGCGAGATGGCGGCGATCCAGGCCTGCGGCGTGGGACCGGCGGGCCTGTTCCGGCCGATCACCTTGCTGGGCATCGTCATCGTGGCGCTGCTCGCCTGGCTGTCCTTCATCGCGATTCCGGCGGCGAGTGCGCGAGCGCAGGCCATCCGCGCCGAGGCGCTGCGCGATGCGCAGTTCGGACTGCTCGAACCGGGCCGGTTCCGTACCTTCGGCGGCGGCAACATCGTGTTCTATGCCGAGCGCGTGGACGAGAACGGCATCCTGCACAACGTGAACGTGTTCATCGAACGCCCCGTGAAGACGGATGAATCAGGCGACGCGCGCGAAGTGCAGCCTGCGAGCCGTTTCGAGATCTGGACGGCCACGCGCGCCGAGCAGCGCGGAGCGGGGCAGGCGGAGCAGACCTTCGTGCTCTATGACGGCGAGCGCTACGAAGGCGTGCCCGGCGAGGGTCAGTTCCGCATCATCAGGTTCAGCGAGGGCGGCATTCCGATCCGCCTGGGCGATCCGGCCGGCCGGGCCTCGAAGGCGGACATGAAACTGACGGCCGAACTGCTCGATTCCACCGACCTGAAGGACGTGGCCGAACTGCACTGGCGCATCGCGACGCCGGTGAGCGCGCTGGTGCTGATGATGCTGGCCGTGCCGCTCGCGCGTCTGCGGCCGCGACAGGGCCGCTTCGGCAGGATGGGCATCGCGATCCTCGCGTACTTCATCTACTACAACTCGCTGGTGGCGGCGCGCACCTGGATCGAAAACGGCGTGGCGCCGCAGTCCCTCGGCCTGTGGTGGGTGCATGTCATCGCGCTGGTCGCTGCGGCGTTGCTGCTGCTCAGGGCCTATCCGATCGGGCGCGTGCGGCCCGCGGCGGTGAGCTGACATGTCGCTGCTGTCGCGTTACGTGATGCGCAATGTCATCGGCTACACGCTGCTGGTGCTGCTGGTGCTGGCGGTACTGAACGGCCTGTACCTGCTCATCTCGCAGCAGGACGAAGTGGGGGTCGGCAACTACACCGGCGTGAGCGCATTGATGTACGTCGGCCTGAACCTGCCGCAGACGGCATTCGACATGCTGCCGATCGCCTCGCTCATCGGCGCGCTGCTGTCGCTGGGGAATCTCGCTCGTTCGCTGGAACTGGTGGTGATCCGGGCGGCGGGCGTGTCGGTGGTGCGCATCGGCGCGTGGGTGTTCGGTGCCGGTGTGCTGCTGATGGCGGCGACCTGGGCGCTCGGCGAGTACGTCGCGCCGCCGCTGGAGCAGTACGCGCGCGAGATGAAGACCTTCCAGAAATTCCAGGACTACAGCATGGCCGGCAACCGCGCGGCCTGGGCGAAGGACGGCGACACCATCCTGTCGGTGCAGCGCCAGAGCGCCGAGAACAGTTTCGGCGGCGTCTATGTATTCCAGTTCGATGCGCAGCGCCGGCTGCTGAGCGTCGGCAAGGCCGGCAATGCCAGCATCGACAAGCAGAACCGCTGGACCCTGGGCGACTATCGCCAGTCGAAAGTCGAGAACGATCGCATCGTTCCCGAGCAGCATGCCTCCGCGACCCTCGAGACCAATCTCTCGGCAGAGTTCCTCGGCCTTGCAGCCATCAAGCCGGATGCGATGCCGGTGCGCGCGCTGACGGGATACATCGCGCACCTGAAACGTAATGGGCTGGATGCGAATTCGGCCGAGGCTGCCATGTGGGCGCGCATCGCCCGCACGGTGGCCGTGTCCATCATCGTCGTGCTCGCGGTGCCGTTCGCGTTCGGACCGATGCGCTCGACCGGCACGGGTGCGCGTACGGTAGTGGGCATCATGGTCGGCGTCCTGTTCCTGCTGCTGGCGCGCCTGATGGACAGCAGCGGCGCGATCTTCGATCTGCCGCCCATCGTCGTCGGCTGGACGCCGACGGTGGTGCTGGCGCTGATCACTGGAGTTGCGGTGTCCCGTGTCCGCTGAGGTTGCGATGATCCAGACGCCTCCTGCCGGCCTCCTCAGGCGTCTCGGTGCGATGGTCTACGACTGCCTGCCGATCTTTGCCTTCATGGTCGTCGCCACGGTGCCGTTCCTGCCGTTCCTGAAAGGCCGCGTGCTGGTGGCGGAAGAGGTGGGCTGGCTGGCGCACCTGTATCACCTCGTGCAGATCGCCGTCGTCGCCGGATTTTTCATCTTTTTCTGGACGCGACGCGGCCAGACAGTGGGCATGCTCGCCTGGCGTCTGCGCCTGGAGCGGCACGATGGTGCGCTGCTTTCCGTCGGCGATGCCCTGCGGCGGCTCGGCGCCGTCTTCGTGCTGTGCGTGCCGTTCCTGATCGGCTACTGGTGGATCTGGCACGACTGGCCGAAAACGCCGCGCGTGGCGGCGAACTGCATTGCGCTCGCGCCGCTGGCGATTGCCTACCTGTGGATCTGGATCGATCGCGACAAACAGGCGTGGCCGGATCGGTGGACGAAGACGCGCGTGGTATTGCTGCCGAAGCGCGCCCGCTGAATTTCCTGTGGGGCCGGCTTTAGCCGGCCTCTGGAAAGATGTCAGGCTGAAGCCTGACCTACAGGCAGAGGCCGGCTGAAGCCGGCCCCACAGGCAGAGCAAATCCTTATGTCAGGGCCATTGGGCTGAAGCCGGCCCCACAGGCGGCCTTACTTCTTCACCAGCGAATCCGCCGGCTTGAAGATCAGCTCGTACTTGTAGTCGGCGATCTCGTACACCCAGCCCTGCAGGCGGGCATTGGTTTTGCCGGACTCTTCCTCGCTGCTCGCCTTCGGCGCATTGCCTTCACCATCGGCAGGCGCCTGGGTCTCGACGTGGAACTGCTTTGCCAGCGCATCGTCGTAGGACGTCTTCGCGGCGACATAGTGCTTGTCATCCTTCGAGAATCCGTCGAGTTCCACGACCAGGCCGTCGAACGTCCGGAAGGTCGCATGCGCGACGGACTTGTCGGCAGCGAAGTCCTGGGCCGGACGTACGTCCGAGAGCGTGAGGCCGGCGAGTGCGGTGGCCATGTTGTTCGCCGCGAACGTATCCGCTTCCTTGCCTTTCGGCAGCCCCGCAACCTTGAAGTCGGCATCGGCGCGTGCGGCCTTGGCGATCGTGTATGGCTTGCCGCTGCCGACGGTGATCGCCGCGGACTGCACGCGATCGGCGCCGATGTCGAGCACGGCAGTCTGCAGCCAGTCGTGCGGCGTCGCCGAGGCTTCGATGCTCTCGTTCGTCTGCCAGCTGGCCGGTTCGCCCGTGCGGCGAACATAGGAGCCCTTCGTGCCGGCGTTCTTGCCGACGATCAGATCGACAGGCTGTGCCGTGCCGACGAGTTCGACGCGCGTGCCGGCTGCCGCGGCGTCCGCGACATCCTCCACGCCGAGCGCAGGGTAGTTGTCCGGATTCGAGGTTTTCTCTTCGATCGACCTGGCGTCCGCCAGCGACTGCAACAGGCGCCGCACTTTCGCCGCATCGGCGGGATAGCTCGAGCGTTGCGCGACCTGCCAGTGCGATTCGCCGCGCGTGAGTTCCACGGCGGGTTCGTTGCCTGCCTTGTAGAGGCGGATCGCGGTGATTTTGTCGAGATCCTGCTTCAGTCCGGGATAGAGCAGATCCGATTTCTGCGCGGATGAACGTGGATTCGCCAGCCACAGGCCAGCGGCGAGCACGACGATTGCGATCAGGCCAAGGAGGGAAAGATTGCGTGACGTCATGGGAGCTTTCTCAACCGGTATGCGCCGCGGCCCGGCCGGCACGCAGCCGGCGCCGTCGCGTGATCGCGAGCGCAATGGCGGCGATGGCGATCAGGGTCGGGATCAGCGCGATGTTGATCAGTTTGAGCCGGGAGCCGAGACCTTCGATTTCCACGTCGAGGCTGCGGCGTACTTCGCGCAATTCCTTGCGGATGCGCCCGCGTTCCTGGGTGAAGCGGGTCAGCTCGGCTTCCTGTTCCGGCGAGAGCGTCAGTTCTTCCTGGTTCGCGCGGCTCGCCTGCAATTGAGTGAGTTTCTGTTCGGTGTCGCGCAGTTCCTCGTCGAGCTGCTTTTCGGTCGCGCGCAGCCGGTCGTCGGCACGGCGACGCAGTTCATCGACCTTCGTGAACGGGCGGAAGAAGCTCTGGCGGCCGCGGATGCTGATCAGATCCGAACTGCCGGCGAGGTTGTCGATGGCATTGGCGAGAAAGTCGCCGTTGTTCGCCCAGGCCATCATCATGCGCTGACCGAACACGTTCTGGGTGCGCACCCACAGCGGGTCGGCAAGGATGTCCGTGTCCGCGACCAGAATGATGTTCGCATCGCCCGCAGTTTCCTTCAGCGCCTGGCCGGCGGTGGCGCCTTCCGGCGCGCTGGGAAACGCGGACTTCAGCTTGCCGTGGATGCGCGCCTCGACGGCGTAACGCTCGCCCGTTACCTTGAAGCCATCGAGCAGCGACTGGCTGTCGGGCAGGAAGGCGAGTTTCGCCGCCGGTAGCAGCGCTGCGTTGGTGCTCGACTGGATCAGCGGTTCGAATTCGATCGTCGCGCCTTCCTTCCTGCCCAGCACGCCGGCCGTCATGACGTTGATGGAATCCAGCGCCGAGGTCACCACGTCCTTGCCGTTCATGCTGGCGCGATTGAAGCCGACGATGGCGATGTGCTGCGAGGGCGGCTGATTGGCCTGCAGCGACACGGTCAGGCCCAGTTCGCGATCGCCGAGGATCTGGCCCGGATCGTAGGTCACGCCCCAGGCATCGAGCAGCGGGCCGAGCGTCGAGGAGCGTCCGCCGGCCATGCCGCCCATCTGGGCCATCTGCGCCGCCTGCGGATCGTTCTCCGACTGCGGGTCCATGAAGGCGATCAGCTTGCCGCCGCGCATCACGAACTGATCGATCGCGTAGAGAGTCTTGGGCGACAGTTCGCGCGGATGCACGATCATCAGCGTGTCGATGTCAGGCGCGATCTCCGCAATGTCGGTTGCGAGGGTCTGCACATCGAACAGCTGATGGATCTGCGCGATGCTGGCCCAGCCCGGACGCATGCCACCGGAGGCGGGATCGAACGAGGCGTCGACGGGCAGGGCCGCGATGAGTCCGAGCTTGGCGCGCTTCGTGTTCTCCAGCCGATGGATCAGGCTGGCCACGTCGTACTCGAGAAACTCTTCCTTGTCAGGCTGGAAGAACGGAATGATTTCGCGTCCGTCGGTCGAGTTCGTGCCGGCGAGGCCGAAGTACAGTGATTCGCCCTGGCCGCCGAACGGCACGGCCTGCAGTCCGAACTCGGTGGCACGGTCTTCGTCCTCGGAGAACGGCTGCGGATCGACCACGTTCAGCCGCAGCTTGCCCTTCGAACGCTGCGCCATTTCTTCCAGCAGTTCCTGCACGCGCTGCGCGTAAGCGCGGATCTGCGGCGACTGCCGGCTCGCCTCCTGCGAGAAGAAGAAATAGAGATTGATGGGTTCCTGAAGCGACGCAAGGATGTTCTGCGTGCCCGGCGCGATCGAGTACAGCTTGCTCTCGGTGAGATCGAGCCGTGCGCCGCGCAGCGCGAACGTGAGCAGGATCGTCACGCCGATGAACAGCAGGGCCAGCGCCACCAGGGCGCCCAGGCCGAACACCTTGCGTCCGGCAGTCGATTTGTTGTTGCTCATGTCAGTCGGCCTTCTTCATTTCCAGCACGATGGCGGTCGCCGCCAGCCACACGACGATGAGCGTCGCGAAGTAGAGCAGGTCGCGCAGGTCGATCACGCCCTTGGCGACGGAGGTGAAGTGCGTGAGGAACGACAACGAGGCGAGCGCGTCGACGATCGTCTGCGGCAGCCAGCCGCTGAACACGTTGATGACCGGACCGAAGCCGGTGAGCAGGAAAAAGAACAGGCAGAGCACCGCGGTCAGGATGAAGGCGATGACCTGGTTGCGCGTCGCCGCCGACAGGCAGCTGCCCACCGCAAGGAAACCGCCAGCCATCAGGAAGCTGCCGATGTAGGCGCCGACGATGGTGCCGTTGTCCGGGTCGCCGAGATAGTTGACGGTGATCCACATCGGGAACGTCAGCGCCAGCGCGACGCCGGCGAAGGCCCAGGCCGCGAGGAACTTGCCGAGCACGGCCTGCCATAGCGTGACCGGCAGCGTCATCAGCAGTTCGATGGTCCCCGACTTGCGCTCTTCCGCCCACAGCCGCATCGACAATGCCGGCATCAGGAACAGGTACAGCCACGGGTGATAGTTGAAGAACGGCGCCAGATCCGCCTGGCCGCGCTCGTAGAAGCCGCCGAGGAAGAACGTGAACGCGCCGGTGAGGATCAGGAAGATCACGATGAACACGAAGGCCAGCGGCGTCGCGAAGTAGCTGGCGAACTCGCGTTTGAACAGGGCACAGACGTTACGCATGGGCGACTGCTCCCTGTGTAGTGATCGTGCGGAAGACATCGTCAAGCCGTCCGGACGGCGCGCGCGCGGCGAGCTGCTGCGGCGTGTCGTCGGCGAGGATGCGGCCGTTGGCGATGATGATGGCGCGATTGCAGACCGCATCGACCTCTTCGAGGATGTGGGTCGAGATCACGATGATCTTGTCCTTCGCCATCGCATTGATGAGCGTGCGCACTTCGTGCTTCTGGTTGGGGTCGAGACCGTCGGTCGGTTCGTCGAGGATCAGCACCGGCGGATCGTGCAGCAGCGCCTGCGCGAGTCCGACGCGGCGCTTGAAGCCCTTGGAGAGGGTTTCGATCGCCTGGTCCAGCACGCTGCCGAGCGCCAGGCGGCCGATCACGTCATCGAGGCGGCTGCGGCGCCGGTCGGCGGTCAGCTCGCGGATGTCGGCGATGAAATCGAGAAAGGCGCGGACGTTCATTTCGGCGTAGGCCGGGGCGCCTTCGGGCAGGTAGCCCATGCAGGCCTTGGCGGCGATCGGCGCGGAGTCCACGTCGTGGCCGCACACCCGGATGCTGCCCGAGGTCGGCGCGAGGAAGCCGGTGATCATTTTCATGGTGGTCGACTTGCCGGCGCCGTTCGGGCCGAGGAAGCCGAGCACCTCGCCCGGCGCCACCTGGAAGCTGATGTCATCGACCGCGGTGAGCGGTCCGTAGCGTTTGGTCAGATGATTGATCTCGATCATGTCGCTAGCGCTTTGTTCTTGATGGAAAAGCCTGTCGTGTGACCGCACCGTTTCCCGCGGAGTTCACGATGGCTCGTTGAAGTTTGGTGATTTCGATGGCGGGGTAGCCAACGAAACCGGCGGCGATTTTTCTACGGGGCCGCCGGAGTTTTCAAGAAATGTCGCGGCCGACGGCCGGTACATGACGTCGACTTAATCGCCGCCGTGCGGGTGAAGGCGCCCGGCGGGGATGGATTATTTGGCAGTGCGAAAAATCCTGAATTACCCCGCCCTGGCGTCCGACCGTCTCCAGAACCTCGTTTTTCCGGGGATTCTTGTGGAAGAAATCACATCGCGGCTGTTGTGCTGCGATACAGCAATCTGTATATTTGGCATCGCAAAATGACGCAGCGGCAGCCACCGGACGAAAGTCCGGGAACTGAATGAGCTCCGCCGGGTCAATGCACAGGTTGCTGACGGTTGTGACGATCCAGAGATGACACGACCGATTGCTCGAATCCCCCTGATTGGCCGGACTATCGCAAGATACCCGGCCTTTTTTTTGCCCGCGTTTTCCTAGCTCCTGGCGGCGCGCGCTTCGATATCGGCCTTGTGCGTGCGCAGGAACTTGCGGATCTCGGGGACCGCGGGGCGATCGGCAATGCGGCCGATGAGTTCGGCCAGTTCATGCCAGGGCTTGCCCCATTTCAGCAGGCGCACCGCATCCGCCAGCATTTTTTCCTTCAGGTCGGCGGCGACGGCCTTCGGGGCTGGCTCGGGCCTGGCAGTCGCTGCCGCGGGTCGACTGGCAGGCCTGGCTTCGGGACGGGATGCCGATTTCGCAACGGGCGGAGCCGCTTTCGGGGCCGGTGCTGTCGCGGCTTTCCCTGGCGTCGGAACCCGCAGCTTCGGCATTTCGCGGGTCGCATCGTCCGCCGGCCGAACCGTCCTGACCGGCGCGGTCTTGACGATCGTGGGCGCCTCGACCGTCTGGCTGGCGCCTGTGCCGGTGTTTGCCTTGTCCGGATCGGCGAGCGGCACGAAGCGCTGGATGTGCTGGATGCCGACGAGGTTCGCCAGAAAGGCCATCAGTTCCAGGGATTCGGCGAATCGACCGTCCCCCATGGCCTGCCGCGTCTCGCAGTGGGATTTCAACTCCAGGATCTTCTGCCGCGCCACTTCCAGTACCCAGCGGGTCGGCCGGTCGTGTTTCGGCCACGGCTGCACTCGGGCATAGGCCGCATCGCTGAGTTCGACGTATTTGAGGTGCAGATCGACGCTCGTCAGCCACTTGTCGATCTGCTCCGTGATGCGGCGATCCGCTGGGGTCATGACAGCTCCGGTTCAATGCGCCGGATTATGCAACGGCCATTTGCCGCCATTCTGAGATGGCGCTCCCAGAGGAAGGGCGAAAGCTGGGAATCCCCAACCCGAAGTAGCTCCGGACGGGGCTCTGCCTTAGGCTGGGCATCCGGCAGCTGACAGGGATGTGGCCATGCGCGAATGGATTGCAGGGGTGGCGTTGTGGAGCGTCATGGCTTCGGCGCCCGCACAGGGCGATCGCGCCGGCATTCGCATCGACTACGAAGCGTCGATTCCTTCGATCAACACGGCGATGGCGCCCTGGTCGGAAATTCCACGGAATTTTCCGCAGGCGCGCGGCATCACTTCGCGCACGATCCATGTGACGGCCGGGCGCCTCGTCGAGATCCAGCGCGGCACCGCCATCAAAGCCACCATCAGCAAGGACATGCTGACGCCAGCGCCCGGTATTCACTTCCGCGACAGGGAAGGACGGGAAATCCTCTGGGTCGGCTACGAGCAGGTGCCGCTGCATCTCCTCACGATCCGCTCCGCCGACGAACGCATTCGCTACAGCAGCCTGACGGGCAAGGCTCGACGCACGGCGATCGACGAGCCCGACGATGACACCGCGGATGCGCTGCTGTCGCTGGAGTCGTCGGCCGAGATGATCGGCGAGCGCGAATATGCAGGGGCCCGCTGCATGGCGAAGCGCATTCCCATGCTCGGCGCCCGGACCGAGACCTGTGTGCGCCAGTATCACGGCTGGCCGGTAGCGCTGTACCTGCAGTTCGACATGCCGGAGAACGGCGGATTGCAGTGGTTTCGCGCAACGAAGATCGTTCAGGGTGCCTGCATGCCTGAGCACGAAGCCGCTGTGCCTGCCGATGCGCAGTTCGTCGACCGGCTCGCGAAGAAGAAACGCCGATCAGGCGCCTGATGAGCGTAAGCCCTTGATCGCGCACGAGAGGGAATGGCGCTCCCAGAGGGATTCGAACCCTCGTACCAGCCTTGAGAGGGCTGTGTCCTAGGCCTCTAGACGATGGGAGCGCAGATGAACCGTCCGGTAGGAACGCCGGCCGAGGCTGTATTATAGGCGGCGCTCTCACTGTCTCAAGCGGCGGCGCTCATTGAACGACCATACCTCTAAAGAACTTCCGACTGACACCGGCAAGCCGCTGATCGTTGCGCGCGATGGTCACCCGATCTCCCGGGCGAATATTTCCCCGAATGCATTGAAGGTGCTGTATCGGCTGAAAGAGGCCGGTTACCAGGCATTCCTCGTCGGCGGCGCCGTTCGCGATCTGCTGCTCGGCATCGAGCCGAAGGACTTCGACGTTGCCACCAATGCGCATCCGGATCAGGTCAAGCAGCTGTTTCGCAACTGCCGGCTGATCGGCCGGCGCTTCCATCTCGCCCACGTGCGTTACGGTTACGAGATCATCGAAGTCGCGACCTTCCGCGCCGCGCATACGCCCATCGACGAGGACAACAGCGTCGATGAAGGCGGCCATCGCGTGCTCGATGCGCGCGGCAGGATCCTGCGCGACAACCTGTACGGCACGATCGAAGAAGACGTCTGGCGCCGCGATTTCACCGCCAATGCGCTCTACTACAACATCGAAGACTTCTCGGTGTGGGATTACGTCGGCGGCGTGGCCGACGCGCGCGCCCGCGTGCTGCGATTGATCGGCGATCCGGAAACCCGCTATCGCGAAGATCCGGTGCGCATGCTGCGTGCCATCCGTTTTGCCGCGAAGCTCGATTTCGGGATCGAGGCCGCCACTGCGGCGCCGATCAGCAAGCTGGCGTGGATGCTCGATGGCGTGCCGCCGGCGCGGCTGTTCGACGAGATCAACAAGCTGTTCCTATCCGGTACCGCCGTCCGTGCCTTCGATCTGCTGGTGCAATTCGGACTGCTCGAACATCTGTTTCCTGATCTGGCCGGCGCCTTGCAAGAGCAGCCCGACAGCGCGGCGGCGCGGCTGCTGCGGCTCGGACTCGAAGGCACCGACGAGCGTGTGCGGGCCGACAAATCGGTCACGCCGACGTTCCTGTTCGCGCTGCTGCTGTGGCCCGCCATCACCCGGACCTATCAGAAGCTCGGCGCGCAGCAGGGCAGCGAAATCCAGCAGATGGCCAATGCGTGCGAACTGGTGACCGCGAAGCAGCAGTCGCGCATCGCCGTTCCCAAGCGCTTCACGCTGCCGATGCGCGAGGTCATCGCCATGCAGCCGCGGTTCGCCCTGCGTTCCGGTCGTCGCGCGCTGCGGCTGCTCGATCATCCGCGGTTTCGCGCGGCCTATGATTTTCTGCTGTTGCGGGCCGCCGCCGGCGAGGTCGATGCAGAACTGGCCACCTGGTGGACGGAAATCCAGACACTGTCGCCGGACGAGCGTATCGCGCGCGTCGAGCAGCGTCCGTCCGGTTCGCAGCCTGCGCATGCCGACGGTCCGCGTCGCCGCCGCCGTCGCCGACGTCATCCTGCGGCCAGCAATCCCTGACGCGCTGCTTCGATGTCCACGCTCTGGGTGCCGGCGTACATTGCAGTCGGCAGCAATCTCGACGATCCGCTCGCGCAGGTGCGTCTTGCCCTGGAAAAATTGCGGACACTCGCAGCGAGTCGCCTGATCCGCGTCTCGCGGTTGTATCGCTCGGCGCCGCTCGGCCCGCAGGATCAACCCGAGTTCGTCAATGCGGTCGCAGGAGTGCTCACGCAACTGTCGCCGCGCGAGTTGCTGCAGACACTCAAGCAACTGGAAGCGGACCTGGGGCGCGCCTCGCCGGTGGTGCGCTGGGGGCCACGCCGGATCGATCTCGATCTGCTCGTGCACGGCACTGCAAGGATCGAGGAAGCGGATCTCGTCGTGCCGCATCGTGGCGTCCCGGAGCGCAACTTCGTCCTGTATCCTTTGCACGATATCGCGCCGGACCTCATCGTTCCCGGACACGGGAGCGTTGCGAGTCTGGCCGCACGGGTTGGCGCCGCCGGACTCGTGCCACTTTCATAAAACCGATCCTGTCTCCGCATGGCCGAGAAACTTCCAACAGCGCCGCATCGCTACGTCGTGGTCGAAGGTCCGATCGGCGTCGGCAAGACCAGCCTTGCGCGGCGCCTCGCGCGCAGCTTCGGCAGCGAACTGATCCTGGAGCAGGCTGAGGAGAATCCGTTTCTCGAGCGCTTCTATCGCAATCCACGCGCGGGCGCGTTGCCGGCACAGTTGTTCTTTCTGTTCCAGCGCACGCGTCAGCTCGAAGACATTCGCCAGCACGATCTGTTCGATACGGTGCGCGTCGCCGACTATCTCATCGACAAGGACCGGCTGTTCGCGCGCCTGACGCTCGATGACGAGGAGTTCGGGCTGTACGAGCAGATCTATTCGCGCATGGCGATCGATACGCCCATACCCGATCTCGTGATCTACCTGCAGGCACCGATCGATATCCTGCTCGAACGCATTGCGCGTCGCGGCATCCGCTACGAGCAGCAGATCGATCGCGAGTATCTCGAACGTCTGCAGGAAGCGTATGCGCGGTTCTTCCACGCTTATGACACATCGCCGCTGCTGATCGTGAATGCCGCGCAGGCGGACTTCGTGTCGAACGATCGCGACTACGAGCAGCTGTTCGAGCAGGTGCGACGCGTTCGCAAGGGACGGCACTACTACAATCCGCTGAAGAGCACGGCCGACTGACGACGGTATACACGGCGCCTCCGCGTTCCTGCATTGCGGTTGATGTTTGCAACCCCCTCGTTCATCCTTGGCGCCCGTCGGCCGGGGGTATGCATCTGCATCGGCTGCGTGGTCCTTCCGTGTCGTCACCGCTGACCTCTTCAGGCACGGACTCTGCGAGTCATCCATGTACAAGCACCTGCAAGAACGGTACGCGCCGCGTCCTCCGGTCAATGTGGCGACGCTGGAAAAGATGAAGGCCGAGGGCGAGAAGATCGCCTGCATCACTGCCTACGACGCGAGTTTCGCCACGCTGGTCGATGACGCCGGCATCGATGTCGTGCTGGTCGGCGATTCGCTGGGCATGGTGATCCAGGGTCACGACACGACCGTGCCGGTGACGTTGAACGACGTGATCTATCACTGCCGCGCCGTGGCGAAAGGCATGTATCGCCCGTTCCTGATGGCCGACATGCCGTTCATGACGTACTCGTCCAAGGAGCAGGCGCTCGACAATGCCGTGCGGCTGATGCAGGAAGGCGGCGCCAAGATGGTGAAGCTGGAAGGCGGCGCCGGGCAGGTCGAGATCGTCGAATTTCTTGCGAAGCACGACATCGCGGTCTGCGCGCATCTCGGGCTCAAGCCGCAGTCGGTGCACAAGGTCGGCGGCTTCCGCGTGCAGGGGCGCGAAGAGGCTGCGGCCGAACAGATGATGCGCGATGCGAAGGCGCTCGAAGCCGCAGGCGCCGATGTCGTGCTGCTCGAATGCATTCCGGCGAAACTCGGCACCGAGATCACGCAGGCATTGCACGTTCCCGTGATCGGCATCGGCGCAGGTCCGGATACGGACGGCCAGATCCTGGTGCTGTATGACGTCCTCGACATCACGGCGGGACGCAAGCCGAAGTTCTCGAAGAATTTCATGGCCGGTCGCGACAGTGCGCTGGACGCGGTCAAGGCCTACGCCGAAGCCGTCAAATCCCGCACCTATCCGGGACCGGAACACTGTTTCTGATGGATACGATCGTCCGCTCCGCAGAGCTGCGCCGTGCAGTGGCGCTATGGCGCAAGGCTTCCGAACGGGTCGCCTTCGTGCCGACCATGGGCAACCTGCACCAGGGGCACGGTGATCTCGTGCGTCGTGCGCTCGACGTTGCCGACCGCGTGGTCGTCAGCGTGTTCGTCAATCCGATGCAGTTCGGTCCGAACGAAGATTTCGCGGCGTACCCGCGGACGCCGGAGGACGATCGCCGATTGCTCGAATCGATCGGCGCCGACGTACTGTTCACGCCGGACGTCGACGAGATGTATCCGCGCGGGCAAGCCGTCTCGACGCGCGTGCAGGTGCCGGAGATCGACAGCATCCTGTGCGGCGCTTTCCGGCCCGGTCATTTCACCGGCGTCGCCACGATCGTCACGAAGCTGCTGAACCTGGTGCAGCCCGACGTCGCCCTGTTCGGCGAGAAGGATTTCCAGCAGCTCATGATCATCCGTCGCGCCGCGACGGATCTGTGCATGCCGATGGAAATCGTCGGCGTGCCGACGACGCGCGAGAGCGATGGCCTCGCCATGAGTTCGCGTAATCGCTATCTCTCCGCGGACGAGCGCAAGATCGCGCCGCAGATTCATGCGGCGCTGTCGCGTGCGCGCGAAGCGATCGAATCCGGCTCGCAGGATTTCGCGGCGCTGGAGCAGGCGGGCTTCGACGCGCTGAAGCAGCACGGCTTCCGGCCCGACTATTTCTCGATCCGTGATGCGGCGACGCTGGGTGATCCCGTGCCTGGCGTGGAGATGGTGGTGCTGACCGCCGCGCGAATCGGCCGCGCGCGCCTGATCGACAACGTCAGGGCGCAGCCGCCGCGTCGATAGTCTTTTCTGCCTGTGGGGCCGGCTTCAGCCGGCCTCAAAGAAGTCAGGAAGAATGGCCCGATGCTGGTCGAGCGCCCACGCGACATGTTCGCGAACCAAGGCCGAATCGTGATCGGCGCGTGCGCGCAATGCATGCACCACTTGTGCGGTTGACCGCGCATTGCCGAGTGCCACCGCAATGTTCCTGAGCCAGCATTCGTAGCCGATCCGCCGGATCGCGCTGCCTTCCGTACGCGAGAGAAACTCTTCTTCCGACCACGCGAACAGCTCCACGAGTTGTGGTGCATCGAGCCCGTGCCGGATCGCGAAGTCCTTCTCCACCGCGATGCGTGCGAACTTGTTCCAGGGACACACGAGCTGGCAGTCGTCGCAGCCGTAGATGCGATTGCCCATGGCCTTGCGGAACTCGACGGGTATCGATTCGCGCAACTCGATCGTGAGATACGAAATGCAGCGGCGCGCGTCGAGTTCGTAGGGCGCGACGATGGCCTGGGTCGGGCAGACATCGATGCAGGCGCGGCAGGTGCCGCAATGCCCGCTCGCCGGTTCGTCGATGGCGAGCGGCAGGTCCGTAAGAATCTCACCGAGAAAAAACCAGGAACCGGCGCTGCGGTTGATCAGATTGGTGTGCTTGCCGATCCAGCCGAGACCGGCGTCGCGTGCGAAGGCTTTTTCCAGGATCGGCGCGCTGTCGACGAAGGCGCGGTACTGCGTTCCGGCGCAGCGCCCGGAGATCCGGTCGGCGAGGCGTGCGAGACGGCTGCGCAATACCTTGTGATAGTCGCGCCCCAGTGCGTAGCGCGAGATGTAGCCGAGCTGCGGATCGGCGAGTACGTCGTCGGCCGGTGCGGCATCCGGCGGCAGGTAATCCATCCGAGCCGAGATGACGCGAATCGTGCCCGGCACGAGTTCGTCGGGTCGCGCGCGCTTGCGGCCGTGGCGGGACATGTACTCCATCTCGCCGTGGCGCCGCAGTTCGAGCCAGCGCATCAGATACGCTTCGTCGTTTTCCACGCCGATTGCGGCGATGCCGATCTGCTGAAACCCGAGTTCGCGCCCCCACTGCCGGATGTCGTCGGCGAGCGAATCGGTGGTGAAAGTGGGGAATTCTTCGGACATGGGGCAGACAGCGCAGGCGCGCGAAAGTAGCGTCAAAGTATACTGACGATCATGGCCACTCTGCCGCTCGCCATCCATACCGCCGCCCAGGTTCGCGAACTCGATCGTCATGCGATCGACGACCTGGGGATTGCCGGTTACACATTGATGACAGCGGCCGGCGATGCCGCGCTCACGACGCTGCGCAGCTACTGGCCCGCGGCGCAGCGGATCGTCGTTCTGTGCGGGCCGGGCAACAACGCGGGGGACGGTTATGTGCTGGCGCGACTGGCGCGCGCGCGGCGGCTCGATGTCGTCGTCATTGCACTGTCGGATCCGGCGTCGCTGCGCGGCGATGCGCGGCGTGCGTGGCAGGATTTCATCGCCGAAGGCGGCAGCACGCGCGACTGGTCGGACGATTGTCTCGAGAACGCGGAAGTCATCGTCGATGCGATTTTCGGCATCGGCCTGTCGCGCAATATCGACGGTGCGATGGCGCAATGCATCGCGCGCGTGAACGAGGCGGCCGCGCCGATCCTGGCGATCGACATTCCCAGCGGACTCGACGCGGATACCGGCCGCATTCTCGGCGCGGCGATTCACGCGGAGCGGACGCTGACGTTCCTCGGTCTGAAGCAGGGCTTCTATCTCGGTGACGGTCCGAACTGCACCGGCACCGTCATGTTCGACGGGCTGGAAGTGCCGGAAGCCGCACTGGCGCACGCGCAACCTGCGGCGCTGCGAATCAGCGAAGACGCGCTGGCGCGCCTGCTGCCGCGACGTCGGCGCACGACGCACAAGGGACAGCAGGGCCACGTGCTGGTCATCGGCGGCGGAGCCGGCATGGCAGGTGCGGCGCGTCTTTCCGGCGAGGCTGCGCTGCGCGTGGGCGCGGGTCTCGTGACGGTGGCCACTCGTCCCGAGAACGTCGCGGCGATCGTCACGCAGCGTCCCGAACTCATCTGTCGAGGGGTGGAGAACGCAGCGGATCTCGCCGCGTTGATCGAGCGCGCCGATGTGATCGCCGTGGGTCCGGGACTGGGGCTGGACGCCTGGGCTCATTCCGTTGCGAACTGCGCCTTTCACAGCGACCTGCCCACCGTGATCGATGCCGATGCGCTGAATCTGCTGGCGCAGTCGCCCTGCAAGAGCGATCGACGCATCCTCACGCCGCATCCCGGGGAAGCCGGGCGCCTGCTTGGCATTTCCAACGCCGACGTTCAGGCGGATCGCATCGCCGCAGCGCGCGCCATCGTCGAGCGCTACGGCGGCACGGTCGTCCTGAAAGGGGCGGGCACGCTGGTCGTCGAACGCGATGCGCTGCCGTCGATCTGCGATCAGGGCAATCCCGGCATGGCATCGCCCGGCATGGGGGATGTGCTCACAGGAGTCATTGCCGGCATCGCCGCGCAGACTGCCGAGCTCGCCGAGGCGGCGCGAGCGGGCGTGCTGGTGCATGCGATGGCCGGCGACATGGCCGCGCGGCGCGGCGAACGCGGCCTGCTCGCCAGCGATCTCTTCACGTACCTGCCGACATGCGTCAATCCGACTCAGCGCATTTGAAAGTCGCTGACGCCGACGCGATGCGCGCCTTCGGTCGTGCGCTCGGCAATGCCCTGTCGACGCAACGCGCGCGCGCGCTCGTCGTCACGATCCGCGGCGAACTGGGCGCGGGCAAGACCACATTCGTCGGCGGTGTTCTCAATGCGCTGGGATTCCAGGGTTTCGCGCGCAGTCCGACCTATACACTGATCGAGCCCTATGAATTCGCCGGCCGACAGGTTTTTCACCTCGATCTGTATCGACTCGCCGATCCCGGCGAAGTGGAAGCGCTCGGACTGCGCGATCTGCTGAACGACGATGCCGTGCTGCTCATCGAATGGCCCGAACGCGGTGCGGGTCTGATTCCACCGGCGGATCTGGCGTTGACCATCGACTACGCGGCCGAGGGGCGTGTCCTCGATGCGGCGGCGCACGGACAGGCGGGCAGGGAATTGCTGCAGCGGCTGGTTCAGATGTGACGAAGCTCCAGCATTACGAGCTATCCCCATAATTTATATTGAATTAATTTGGCGGCCGGGAGTACATTACGGCCACCATGAGGATGGCGCCGTGTGAAATGACACTCCGGGCGGTTTTTCGAACCGCGTGCGGTGTGTTGTGCGCGCTGTTCTTTGCTTCATTTGCCGTCGCTGCGTCGGATGTCACGGTCAAGGACATCCGCCTGTGGGCCGGGCCCGATAGCACTCGCGTCGTGTTCGATCTCTCGGGTCCGGCGCGCTATTCGTTCCTGACGCTGCAGAACCCGGAGCGCGTCGTCGTCGACATTCAATCGGCGCGGCTCGAGAACGCGAATCTCGCCATGCCCGAGGGGATGGGCTTCGCCAAACAGTTGCGTGCGGGCGTGCAGGGCGCCGATCTGCGCCTCGTCGTCGACCTCACCGGACCGGCGGCGCCCAAGGTGTTCACCGTCGATCCGCAGGGAGGCCTCGGCCACCGGCTCGTGCTCGACCTGATGCCGGGAAGCGGCGCCGCAGCGAATGCGGCCGTACCGGTCGTAGCGAAGTCGGCTCCGCTGGCGCCCGTCGTCACGACGCCGACCGTCATCAAGTCGGCATCGACCTCGGGACGCGACATCGTGGTCGCAATCGACGCCGGTCACGGCGGCAAGGATCCCGGTTCGCTCGGCGGTTCGGGTACCCGCGAGAAAGACATCACCCTGGCCATTGCGCGCCGGCTCAAGGAACGGATCGATCGCGAGCCCGGCATGCGCGCCATCCTGACGCGCGATGGCGACTACTACCTGGCACATCGGTTGCGCATCAAGCGCGCACGCGATCAGCAGGCGGACATGTTCGTGTCGATTCACGCGGACTCGTACACCGACCGCTCCGTCGTCGGTTCGTCCGTGTACACGCTGTCGGCGCGCGGTGCGTCGGACGAGGCGGCGCGCTGGCTGGCCGAACGCGAGAACGCGTCGGATCTGATCGGCGGCGTGACGCTCGAAGACAAGAGCGACGTGCTGGCTTCGGTGCTGCTGGATCTGTCGCAGGGCGCCAGCATGAGTGCCAGCCTGGTGGCGGCCGACAATGTCATGAACGAACTCGACCGCATGGGCAACGTGACCCGGCGCGGCGTGAAACAGGCGGGTTTTCTGGTGCTGAAGTCGCCGGACATTCCCTCGATGCTCGTCGAGACGGCGTTCATCTCCAATCCGCGCGAGGAATCGCGCCTGAAGGATGCGCGGCATCAGCAGCGGCTGGCCGAAGCGATCCACGCCGGCGTTCGCGCTTACTTTTATGACAATCCGCCGCCGGGCACTCATTTCGCGCAACAGCGCGAGCAGCGCGACGGCAATCGCATTGCCGCCGTCGATGAAGGCGGCGGTGCCGCAGGCGTTGGCCGCGCCCGCTGATCCCGGGGAATTGCCGCTCCGGCCGACCGTGCCCGCCTGATATCCTCGCGACCTCGTTCATTCCGGTCGCGTTCATGCCGATTCGCATTCTTCCAGAGCAGCTCATCCATCAGATCGCCGCGGGCGAGGTCGTCGAACGACCGGCGTCCGTGATCAAGGAGCTGATCGAAAACAGCATCGATGCCGGCGCGACGCGGGTCGATGTCGACATCGAAGAGGGCGGCGTGCGCCTGATCCGCGTCCGCGACAACGGCGGCGGCATCGAACGCGAGGAACTGGCGCTGGCGCTGTCGCGGCATGCGACGAGCAAGATCACGACCATCGACGACCTGGAGCGCGTGGCGACGCTCGGTTTTCGCGGCGAAGCGTTGCCGAGCATTGCGTCTGTCTCGCGCATGCGCCTGACGTCGCGCGCGGCCGGCAGCGACACGGCGTATGCGGTCTCTGCCGACAATGGCGTGCTGAGTCCTGTCGAGCCCGCGCCGCATCCGCCAGGCACCACCGTCGAAGTGCGCGATCTGTTCTTCAATGTGCCGGCGCGCCGCAAGTTTCTGCGCGCGGAACGCACAGAGGCACAGCACATTGCACGGGCGATCGAACGGCTGGCGCTGTCGAGCTTCAAGACGGCGTTTTCGCTGACGGTCGGCAAGAAACTGGTGGCCGAATATCCGGCCGCTCACTCGCAGATCGAACGCGAGCGTCGCGTTGCACAGATCGTCGGCGATGAATTCATGGCGAATGCGCTGTTCGTCGAGCATGACTCCGCCGGATGCAGGCTCACTGGCTGGCTCTGTCAGCCCACGTATGCGCGTGCGCAGCCGGACCTGCAGCACTTCTATCTCAATGGACGCACGCTGCGCGATCGGGTGATCGCCAGCGCGATCCGTCTCGGCTATCGCGACGTCATTTTCGGCGGGCGTCATCCCGCGTACGTTCTGTTCATCGAAATCGATCCGACGCAGGTCGATGTGAACGCGCATCCGGCCAAGCTCGAAGTCCGTTTCCGCGACGGCCGTCATGTGCACGATTTCCTGTTCCGGACGGTCGAGCGTGTGCTGCGCGATACCTACGCGGGTGCTTCGACTCCTGCGCCGGCGCCAGCCAGCATCGATACCTTCATGCCTACGACGACTCCGGCCGGTACGTGGCCCTCGCGAGGACCGCAGTACGCCGTATCGAACCGTTCGTTCGGTAGTCAGTCTTCACTGGGTCTGCGTGTTGCTGAACCGCCAGTTGCGGCTTTCGCGCCAGCTGTCGATCCGTTGCCCCAGGCAGCCATATCGACCGAGACGCCGCCGCTCGGATTCGCACTGGCCCAATTGCACGGCGTCTATATTCTTTCGCAGGCGCCCGATGGGCTCATCCTCGTCGACATGCATGCGGCGCACGAACGTACGACGTATGAGCGCATGAAGGCCGCGCTGGGCGACGGCGCATTGGCGAGTCAGCCGCTGCTGACGCCGCTCGCAATCAGTGTGTCGCAGGCGGAAGCCGACGTTCTGGAAGAACATGCGGCGATGCTGTCGACGGCCGGTCTGGAGATCGAACGGACCGGTCCAAGCGGTGTGCAGGTACGGGCCATTCCCGCGTTCCTCAAGGCGTCGCATGTCGATGAGCTCGTGCAGCGCGTCGGGGCAGATCTCGTCGCCAATGGCGCGACGCGCGGTATCGAAGAAGCGCTGAACGAAGTGCTGGGCACCATCGCCTGTCACGGCGCCGTGCGAGCCCATCGCAATCTCACGATCCCGGAAATGAATGCCTTGCTGCGCGAGATGGAGCGCACCGTGCGCAGCGATCAGTGCAATCACGGCCGTCCGACCTGGACGTACGTGAGCATGGGCGATCTCGATCGCATGTTCCTGCGCGGCAGGTGAACCAATGACGCCACCGCGTCCCAGGCCGGTCGCGCTGATCATGGGGCCGACGGGTGCGGGCAAAACCGACCTGGCGTTGGGCCTGGCCGAACGCCTGCCGGTCGATATCGTGAGCGTCGACTCGGCGATGGTGTATCGCGGTATGGATATCGGCACGGGCAAGCCCGCGCCGGAGGTTCTGCAGCGATTTCCGCATCGTCTGGTCGATATCCTCGATCCCGCCGAACCGTATTCCGCCGGTCAGTTCGTGCGCGACGCTCGTGCAGCAATCGAGGAAAGTCACGCGAAAGGTCGTCTGCCATTGCTGGTCGGCGGAACGATGCTTTACTTCCGTGCGTTGCGGCGGGGGTTGGCCGAGTTGCCGACGGCGAACGCGGAAGTCCGGGCCGACATCGACCGGGAAGCGGCGCGCCGGGGCTGGCCGGCAATGCATGCGGAGCTGGCGCGGATCGATCCGGCAGCGGCGGCGCGCATCCAGCCCGGCGACGGGCAACGTATTCAGCGGGCAATCGAGGTCTACCGACTGAGCGGTCGTACCCTGACGGAGTTGCATGCGGCGACGGTGGTGCCGGATCCCGCATTGGCATTTGCTGCTTACGCTTGGGTGCCAGGCGATCGTGAAAAGCTTTATGCCGCCATTGCCGCCCGATTCGACGCCATGATGAGCGCCGGATTTTTGACGGAGGTCGAAGCACTGCATCGCCGGCACGATCTGCATGCGCGGCTGCCTTCGATCCGTTCGGTGGGCTATCGACAGCTCTGGGAGCATCTGGAAGGCGCCGTGTCGCTGGAACAGGCGCGGCACGACGCAATCATTGCGACGCGACATCTCGCCCGACGCCAGTTGGTGTGGCTGCGGGCGGAGAATGAAATTGAATGGATCGATGCCCTTGATCGGCGCGCGACCGACACCATGCAGCACGCGATGGCGTCGCTGTGCGACGTCGTTAAGAACGTGTCGGGAACTCAGTATTAAACGAAGACCCGATCTGGAAACGAAGGCCTCTATGCTAGACTGCGGCACTGCAACGAACGCGAGGATCGGGTTCGTGAGCTGTCCTCCGGCTGCATGGAAGTGGTTCTGCCGGAAACGTTCGTACACAATAATTTCGGAGCAATAACAAGGAGATAAATGATGGCCAGAGGGCAATCATTACAGGATCCGTTCCTGAACACTTTGCGCAAGGAGCGCGTTCCGGTCTCCATTTACCTGGTGAACGGCATCAAGCTGCAAGGTCAGATCGATTCGTTCGATCAGTTCGTCGTTCTGTTGAAGAACAGCGTCAGCCAGATGGTTTACAAGCACGCGATCTCGACGGTCGTCCCGGCGCGCAGCATTCGCGTCCCGACGAGCGATGAGGACGGTGCGGAAACTTCTGCGCCGAGCGAGTGAAACCGGACGAATGATGTCGAAGGCGAGTGACTCGCGGTGCGCTGGTGTGGTTGCGAAGAGTGCTGGACGAATGACCTGGCGAACGGAGAAGCCGGTTGTTTGAGCGTCCACGCAGCGGCGAACGCGCACTGCTGGTTCGTATCGGATTCGGCCAGCCTCCGTCGCAGGATGAACTGACGGAACTCGAGTCTCTCGCCACTTCGGCAGGTGCCGAAGTGCTGGGCGTCATTACCGGTACGCGACGCTCCCCCGATCCACGACTTTTCATTGGCAGCGGCAAGGCGGAAGAAATCCACACCGCGGTGAAGACGCTGGCCGCCGATCTCGTTGTCTTCGATCATCCTTTATCGCCGAGCCAGGAGCGCAATCTCGAAGCGCTCCTGCAGTGTCGGGTCATCGACCGGACTGGTCTGATCCTCGACATCTTCGCGCAGCGCGCCCGCACCTTCGAAGGCCAGCTGCAGGTCGAGCTGGCGCAGCTCAAGCATCTGTCGACGCGGCTGGTCCGCGGCTGGACCCACCTGGAACGTCAGAAGGGCGGTATCGGTCTGCGCGGCCCGGGCGAAACCCAGCTCGAAACCGATCGTCGGCTGCTGGGCAATCGCATCAAGACGCTGAACGCGCGGCTCGACAAGGTTCTCACGCAGCGCGAAACCACGCGTCGCGAACGCAAGCGCGCCGCGATACCGACCGTGGCGCTGGTGGGTTACACGAACGCCGGCAAGTCGACCTTGTTCAACCGGCTCACCGGTGCGGATGCCTTCGCGGCGGATCAGCTGTTCGCCACGCTCGATCCAACGGTACGTCGTCTCGAACTTCCCGACGCCCGCTACGCGCTGCTGGCCGATACCGTCGGCTTCGTGCGCGACCTGCCGCACGAACTGGTGGCGGCGTTCCGCTCGACGTTGCAGGAAGCGCGCGAGGCGACGTTACTGTTGCACGTGGTCGATGCGGCCGATCCCGAGCGCAGCGAACGCATCGAACAGGTCAATCGCGTGCTCGAGGAAGTCGGCGCAGGTTCGCTGCCGCAGATCGAGATCTACAACAAGGCCGACCTGGTCGGAGAGCTGCCGCGTGTCGAACAGGCGGCCGAAGGACATGCCCGACGCATCTGGCTGTCGGCCCAGACCGGTGCAGGAACCGACCTGCTGGTCAATGCCATCGGCGACTTCCTCGGGCCCGAGATCGTCCATGGCCATGTGGTGCTGGCACCGCGATACGGCCGTGCGCGGGCGCGATTCTTCGCCGCCGGTGCAGTAGTCTCCGAGCAGACGTTGCCGGGTGGCGAGACGGATCTGGAAATTTCCATGCCCCGCCGGGCATTTGAAGACCTGTGTCGGACTGAGGGATTGCCCGATACGGGCCTCGATCCATCACAAACTTGTGCCCCCGGCGAGCCATTCCTACAATCGCGCGTTCCGACCCGCTGGCTCAGCTGATTTTTTTCCCCCGGAGAGTGACCGAGTTCTTATGGCCTGGAATGAATCCGGCGGAAATTCCGGCGGCAAGCGCAATAACCCCTGGGGCGGTGGCGGCAACAAGCCGGACCAGGGTCCTCCCGATCTCGATGAAGTCGTGCGCAATCTGCAGCGGCGCTTATCGGGGATCTTCGGTGGTGGCGGCGGACCGCGTGGCACGGGTGCGTCACCCGCTGCCCGGGGATTCGGCATCGGCACCATTGCGGTTGTCCTGGTACTCATCTGGGCATTTACCGGCCTGTACCAGGTCGATGCGGCGGAACGCGGCGTCGTCCTGCGCTTCGGCAAGCACGTCGCGACCACCCAGCCGGGCCTGCGCTGGCACCTGCCGTGGCCCATCGAAACGCGACAGCTCGTCAACACCCAGACCATCGAGAGCTTCAGCGAAACCACACGCATGCTGACGGCCGACGAAAACCTCGTCGACATCAATCTCGAAGTCCAGTATCGCCGCGCCGAGCCGCTCGACTACGTGTTCAACGTCGAATCGCCGGACACGACGCTGCGCGAAGTCAGCGAAAGCGCGATCCGCGAAATCATCGGCCGCAGCAAGCTGGACTACGTTCTGGAATCCGGCCGTCTCGACATCGTCGTGCGAACCAAGGAGCTGATCCAGCGCACGATCGATGCCTACAAGACCGGTATCGAGGTGACCTCGGTCAACCTGCAGGACGTCCGGGTGCCGAACGAGGTATCGCCGGCCCAGCAGGACGCCATCAAGGCCCGCGAAGACCGCGATCGCTTCTCACTCGCTGCGCAGGCGTATGCGAACGACATCATCCCGCGTGCGCGCGGCGCCGCGGTCCGCGAAATCCAGGACGCGCATGCCTATCAGGCCCGCAAGATCGCCGATGCCGAAGGCGAAACGCAGCGCTTCGGCAAGCTGCTGGCCGAATACGAGCGTGCGCCTGCCGTCACCCGCGAACGCCTCTACCTCGAGACGCTGGAGCAGGTGCTGAAGTCGAGCAAGAAGGTGGTGCTCGATACGTCGGGGGGCAGCGGCAATCTCATTTATCTGCCCATCGACAAACTGCTCGAGCAGCAGGGCAAGCGCCCGCGCGTCGAGACGACGGAAGCGGCTGGGACATTCGAGTCTGGTGCGACGGGAACCGGCAATCAGGCTGTCGAGCGCCGCACGCGAGGAACACGCTGATGGCGAATCGTGCATTTCTTGGCTTGATCGCCGTTGCTGCGGTGGCCTTGCTGATGGCCATGTCGGCTTTCACCGTGCGCGAAACGGAGATGGCCATCAAGTTCCGTTTCCGCGAAATCGTCGAGGCCGACTATCAGCCCGGCCTGCATTTCATGATCCCGATGGTCAATGAGGTGCAGAAGTTCGACAAGCGCGTGCGCACCGGCAATGTGCCGCCGGAGCAGTTCCTGACCAGCGAAGGCAAGATCCTGCGCATCGATTTCTACATCAAGTGGCGCATCCAGGACGTGGCGACGTTCTATACGTCGACCTCCGGCGGCGATTCCAAGATCGCTGAAGCGCGTCTCGGCGCCATCGTGAAGGACGGCATCAAGGGCGTGATTGCCCGCCGCACGATCCAGCAGGTCGTGGCGGCCGAGCGTGCCGAGTTCACGGGCGAAATCCTGAAGCTGGCGGAAGCCAATGCCCGCGGCCTCGGTCTGCAGCTCGTCGACGTGCGGGTGAAGAAGATCGATCTGCCGGAAGAGGTCAGCGAGTCGGTGTTCAACCGCATGCGTCAGGACTTCGATCGTCAGGCGAAGCGCCTGCGCGCGGAAGGCGATGAAAACGCCGAAAAGCTGCGCGCCGAGGCGGACCGTCAACGCACCGAAATTCTCGCCGAGGCCTATCGGGAAGCTGAGGGCATCCGCGGCGAAGGCGATGCGAAATCGACGGAGATTTACGCCCGCACGTATTCCCGCAACGCCGATTTCTATTCGTTCTATCGCAGCATGGAGGCTTATCGCGAAGCGATCGGAACGGACAGCGACGTGCTGGTCATTTCGCCGGACAGCGAGTTCTTCAAGTACCTCAATCGTTCCACCAGGCGTTGAGTTGTCGACGGCGCCTCGGCGCGATTTACGGCGTGTTCCGAGGCGTGCATGAACTGGTCTGACCTGCTGGCAGCGTTTGCGCTCTATCTCGTGCTCGAAGGCATCATGCCGTTCGTCAATCCCCAGGGAATGAAGCGCTTCATGCTGACCATGGCGCAGTTCGCCGATCAGCACCTGCGTCTCTGGGGTTTCATCAGCATGGCGGCGGGGCTGGTGCTCCTGTACGTCGTGCGTTCCTGAATCATCATTTTCTGCGTGCTCCTATGAACAAGAACGTTGTCGTGATCGGCGCCCAGTGGGGCGACGAAGGCAAGGGCAAGATCGTCGATCTGCTCACCGATCGCGTGTCGGCCGTCGTGCGTTTCCAGGGCGGACACAACGCAGGTCACACGCTCGTCCTCAACGGACGCAAGACCATCCTGCGACTGATCCCGTCCGGCATCCTGCACGATGGCGTGACCTGCTTCATCGGCAACGGCGTGGTGGTGTCGCCGAAGGCGCTGTTCGAGGAAATCGGCGAATTGCAGCGCGCAGGCATCGACGCGCCGAAACGCTTGCGCATTTCGGAGGCGTGTCCGCTGATCCTGCCGTATCACGTGGCCCTCGATCAGGCGCGTGAAACGGCGATGGGCGCCGCCAAGATCGGCACGACGGGACGCGGCGTCGGTCCGGCCTACGAAGACAAGGTCGCACGCCGCGCCATCCGCGTGCAGGACCTGTTCGCCCGCGAACGTTTCGCCGCCAAGCTCGGCGAAGTGCTCGATTACCACAACTTCGTGCTGCGCAATTACTTCAAGGTCGAGACGATCGATTTCCAGAAGACCCTGGACGAAGCGCTGCAGTTCGCCGATCAGCTCCGGCCGATGGTTGCAGACGTATCCGCCGAGGTGAACGCATTGATCCGTGCGGGCAAACGCCTGCTGTTCGAAGGTGCGCAGGCCGCGTTGCTGGACGTCGACCACGGCACGTATCCCTTCGTGACGTCGAGCAACTGTGTGGCGGGGCAGGCATCGGCGGGTGCCGGCGTCGGTCCGCAGCATCTCGACTACGTGCTAGGTGTGGCCAAGGCATACGCAACCCGCGTCGGCAGCGGACCGTTTCCCACCGAACTCGACGACGAAGTCGGCGAACACCTGCGCGTCAAGGGCAATGAATATGGATCGGTGACGGGGCGCCCGCGGCGTTGCGGCTGGTTCGATGCGGCCGGTCTGCGTCGCGTCGTCGAACTCAACGGCGTTTCGGGGCTCTGCATCACCAAGCTCGACGTGCTCGATGGCCTCGATACCGTGCGCGTCGCGGTGGGCTACAAGGTGCGCGGCGAGCGGCGCGACATGCTGCCGGTCGGTGCGGAGGCGCTGGCCATCTGCGAACCGATCTATGAAGAGCACGCCGGCTGGAAGGAAAGCACGTACGGCGTGAAGTCGTTCGATGCATTGCCGGCCAATGCACAGGCGTACCTGCGCCGGCTCGAGCAACTCGTCGGTGCACCCATTGCCATCATTTCCACGGGCCCGGATCGGGCCGAGACCATCATTGTCCGTAATCCGCTCGACTGATCCCGCGCGCCATGACGCCTCATCGCGGACAGGAATTCCCCGGTCCGCGGTTGCCTTGAATCTGCCGTGATTCATTCCCCGGATACACGGCGCGAACTCCTCAAAGGTCTGTTTGCTGCAGCCGTCGATGCCGCACGCGGCGATCGCGTGATTTCGGCTGCGTCGTGCGTAGACGCCAATCGCTGGATTTATAGCGGACCAGGTGAATCCTTCGAACTGGCGCTGCCGACCCGAACGGGACGCGTCATCGTGATCGGCGCGGGCAAGGCAGCGGCCAGCATGGCCGCGGCGATGGAAAGAGTGCTCGGCGAGCATCTCGACAGCGGCCTCGTCATCGTCAAGGCCGGCGGTGCGTTGCCGTTGCGACGCATCGAGTGTCGTGAAGGCGGGCACCCGGTGCCGGATGAGGCAAGCATTCGTGCAACCCGCGAACTGCTCCATCTTGTCGACGATGCGCAGCCGGAAGACACGGTATTCCTGCTGCTGAGCGGCGGCGCCTCATCGTTGCTGTGTCTGCCGGTCGATGGCATCACGTTGGTCGAGAAAGCGACGGCGCATCGCCTGCTGGTGAACAGCGGCGCTTCGATCGCGGAGATCAACGCCGTGCGCAAGCATCTGTCCGCGGTGAAGGGCGGTCGATTGCGGCTGCGATGCCGCGCGACGACGTTCTGCACGCTCGCCATCTCGGATGTCATCGGCGACGATCCGTCGACCATCGGTTCCGGGCCGAGCGTTGCCGATGCGACGACGTTCGACGATGCTCTGGCGGTTCTCGACAAGTACGGTCTTAATCGCATCATGCCGGCTGCAGTCATGGCGCATCTGCGCCGAGGCGGCGGAAAAACGCCGAATTCTGGCGATGTGGATGCGCGTCACTATCGCGTGATCGCCGGCAATGCCAGCGCGCTCGATGCAGCGGCCGCGTTTGCCCGTGGTCAGGGCTGCGATGTCAGGATTCTCACCGCCGCGATGCAGGGACATACCCACGACGCAGCACGCGAGTTCGCGAAGACGCTGCGAGAACTGACGGCAAAGCGAACGGCAGGCGATCCGCCGCTGATCGTGCTGGCGGGCGGGGAGACCACGCTGCTGGTCACCGGTCGTGGCACGGGCGGTCGCAATCAGGAGTTCGCACTCGTCGCAGGTCTGCATCTGCAGGGCACGCACGACATCACCCTGCTCGCCGCCGGCAGTGACGGCACGGATGGCCCGACCGATGCGGCCGGAGCGTTCGCCGATGGAGCGACATCACAACGTGCCGCCGCGATCGGTCGCGACCCGCAGGCGAGCCTCGACGACAACGACGTCTACCCGCTGCTCGAAACCATGGGAGATCTGTACCGGTCGGGTCCGACCGGTACGAACGTCATGGATCTGGTGGCCGCCGTGATCGGCGGAACGTGATCTGCTGGAATCGAATGGTGCCCAGGAGAGGACTCGAACCTCCAAGGATCGCTCCACTGGTACCTGAAACCAGCGCGTCTACCAATTCCGCCACCTGGGCAAGGGAGGGAAGGGGCCGGGCCCCGCAAGGCGCGCAAATCTACCGATGACACCCCGGAGTGTCAATGAACACCATCGACGCCGGCGAAGTTAGTCCAGAGAGCCGACGTCGCGAACACGCGCTTAGGTGAAGTCCTTAAGCGAACCGCGCATCCTTGCGCATTCATCGATCCCGCAAGACGCGCGCACTGTGCGTCGCAGGGATCCCAACCAGTTGTTATGAAACGTAAAACCAAGACAAAGAAAGCATCCCCGGCCAAGAGCCGGAATCCTGCGCGGTCGCGTCCGACTGCGCGTCCCCCAGCGGCAGACGCGAAATTCGCCGTCGAGCCCGCGCTGACGCAGGCCGGTCGGCCGCTGTTGTTCGACGAGCTTGCCGTTCGCGTAGGTGCCACGACGGCGCCGAAACGCAAGCGCCTGCAGGCGCAGCTCGATGCGTCGTTGCATGCCGGCGAGATCGTCCGCAATCGTCGCGACGAATACTGCCTGCGTGAGTTCCTGACGTTGACGGTCGGCACGGTCAGTGGCCATCGCGACGGACACGGCTTCGTGCATCCGGACGATCGCTCGCCGCCCATCATCCTGTCGTATCGACAGATGCGCGAAGTCATGCATGGCGACCGGGTCGCCGTGCGCCTGAGCGGCACCGATCATCGCGGTCGTCCGGAAGGCAGCATCGTCAAAGTGCTCGAACGCGGGACGACCGAAATCGTCGGTCGCCTGTACGAAGAGTCCGGAATCAGTTTCGTGATTCCCGACAACCCGCGCATCGGTCACCGCGTGCTGGTGCCGCGCGGACGCATCGGCGACGCCAGGCCGGGCCAGGTCGTGCTGGTCACGATCGACGAACAGCCCTCGAAGACCGCGCAGCCGCTGGGCCACGTGGTCCGCGTGCTGGGCGAGCACACGGCGCCGGGCATGGAAACCGACATCGCCATCCATTCGCACGGACTGCCGTTCGAGTTTCCCGCAGAAGCAGTGGCGCAGGCGGAGGCGTATGGCAGCGCCGTCAGTGTTGCGGCGAAACGCGGCCGGGAAGATTTGCGCGATGTCGGTCTGGTGACGATCGATGGCGAAGACGCGCGCGATTTCGACGACGCCGTGTGGTGCGAGCCGGTGCGCGGCGGCTGGCGCCTGATCGTGGCGATTGCCGATGTCGCAAGCTATGTATCGCCGCATTCGCCGCTCGACCAGGAAGCGCAGCATCGAGGTACTTCGGTGTATTTCCCGAACCGCGTGCTGCCGATGCTGCCCGAGGCCCTGTCGAACGGCCTGTGTTCGCTCAATCCGAAAGTGGACCGGCTGTGCCTGTGCTGCGAGATGCGGGTCAATGCACAGGGCAAGATCACGCGCTCGCGATTCTTCGAGGGATTGATGAACTCGAAGGCGCGCCTCACGTACACCAAGGTGGCCGCGTGGCTCGCGAATCCGAACGCCGCGCACGATGCGGACGTGATCGCCAACGGCGCGACGCTGCGCAATCTGCACGATCTGTTTCGTGCGCTCCATGCCGCGCGCCTGCGGCGCGGTGCGCTGGAGTTCGACGCGCCGGAATTGAAGGTCCGCTTCGATGCCGAAGGTCGCATCGCCGCCTTCGTCGAACAGCCGCGCAACGATGCGCACCGGCTGATCGAGGAATGCATGATTTCCGCGAACGTCGAAGCGGCGAAGTTCCTGCGCAAGCACCGCATCCCGACGCTGTATCGCGTGCACGGCCAGCCGGAAGAAGATCGTCTCGAGAAGCTGCGCGAATTCCTGCGCGGATTCGCCATCGAGCTGCCGCGTGATCGCGATCTGGAGCCGCAGGACCTGAACGCGGTGCTGCAGCGGATCGTCGGCAACGAAGAGGCGCATCTGATCCAGACCGTGGTCATCCGCTCGATGCCGCAGGCCAGCTACCAGCCGGAAAACATCGGCCATTTCGGTCTGGCACTGGCGGAGTACGCGCACTTCACGTCGCCGATCCGGCGCTATCCGGACCTGCTGGTGCATCGTGGCATTCGCCATGTGCTGCGCGGCGGCAATGCCAGTACGTTCGAATACGGTCCGGCACGCATGGTCGAACTCGGTCAGCAGACCTCGTTCACCGAACGGCGCGCCGACGAAGCCACCCGCGATGCCATGTCGTGGCTGAAGTGCGAGTACATGCAGGACAAGATCGGCGAGGAATTCGATGCACTGGTCACCGGTGTGGTCGACTTCGGTCTGTTCGTGCAGGCGAAAGGGCTGCAGATCGACGGACTCGTGCACGTCAGCTCGCTGGGGGCCGATTACTTCTCGCGCGACAAGTCCGGCTATCGGCTGGTCGGTGCGCGCAGCGGCCGGGTTTTCCGGCTCGGCGATCATCTGCGCGTGCGCCTGATCAATGTGATCATCGACGAACGCAAGATCGATTTCGAACTGGCAGAAGCCCGTTCCGCGCCGCCGATGGTGCGCGGGCCGTGGGCGCGACGACGGGGCAGGCGATGAGCGACGAGGCAATCGTATTCGGGCTGCACGCGGTGCGGACCCTGCTGCAGCAGCATCCGCAGAAGGCTTCGCTGCTGATCCTGCAGAAAGGCCGGGAAGACGCGCGCGTCGCTGAAGTGACGAAGCTGGCGCAGGCCGCGGGCGTCCGTATCGCGCATCGCGATGCGGGTGAACTGGACCGTCTCGCCGCTGGCGATCGTCATCAGGGTGTGTGCGTGCAGATCAAGTCCGCAGGTGTACTGGGCGAAGGCGCACTCGATGAACTGCTCGACAAGACCTCGACACCGCTGCTGCTGATCCTCGATGGCGTGCAGGATCCTCACAATCTCGGTGCCTGTCTGCGTACCGCGGACGCCGTCGGCGTGACGGCGGTGATCGTGCCGCGCGATCGTGCGGCGGGCCTGTCGCCGGTCGTGCGTAAAGTCGCTTCCGGCGCTGCGGAGACCGTGCCGCTGATTCAGGTCGTCAATCTCGCGCGCACGCTGCGCTGGCTCAAGGACCGGCAGGTGTGGATCGTCGGCACCGACGATGAGGCGCCGAAGACGATCTATCAGACGGACCTCAAGGGGCCGCTGGCCATCGTGCTCGGCGCCGAAGGTCCAGGTCTGCGGCGGCTGACCAAGGAGAATTGCGATGCGCTGGTCGGCATCCCGATGAAGGGCGTAGTGGAAAGCCTGAATGTGTCGGTGGCGACGGGCGTCGTGCTGTACGAGGCATTGCGGCAGCGGAGCTGACTGCCTTCTTCGTGTAGGTCAGGCTTTAGCCTGACTCTGGAAAAGCCGGCTGAAGCCGGCCCCACAGGAAGCAAGAAGGCTTGGTTGCGCCGTGGAGGGGCCTTCCGCTACCATTCGCGCCCGTTTTGCGCCCGGGTTCCGGGCACAGGCGGTCAATCGTTCCGTAACTCCTTGCTTCACCGGAATTAATCACCCGGGAAGCATCCCCATGAGGAGCAGCAATGCGACATTATGAGATTGTGTTTCTGGTCCACCCTGACCAGAGCGAACAGGTTCCGGCTATGCTGGAACGCTACAAGGGCATGATCAGCGCCGGCAACGGCGTCATTCACCGCCTGGAAGACTGGGGCCGCCGTCAGCTGGCGTTTCCCATCAACAAGATCCACAAGGCGCACTACGTTCTGCTGAACATCGAGTGCGACGGCAAGACCCTCAACGAACTGACCGGCGCGTTCCGCTTCAGCGACGCCGTCCTGCGTCATCTCGTGATCAAGATGGACAAGGCCGTCACCGAACCCTCGCCCATGGCGAAGTCGGCTGACGAATCGCGCGATTCGCGCTTTGCCGATGACGAAGACGATTCGCCGTCCGCGTCCGCCTGATCCGCTTACCTGAGGTTACTGCCATGTCCCGCTTTTTCCGCCGCCGCAAGTTCTGCCGTTTCACGGCCGAAGGCATCGAACAGATCGACTACAAGGATCTGGGCATTCTCAAGGCCTACATCACGGAAACCGGCAAGATCGTGCCGAGCCGTATCACGGGCACGAAGTCGCACTACCAGCGTCAGCTCGCCGTCGCCGTGAAGCGCGCGCGCTACCTGGCGCTGCTGCCGTACACCGATCAGCACTAAAGAACCGTCGTCGAGAGGCGCGCCGCGCTTGACGCCGGCGCGCTGATTCCATGCATCAAGCAATCGCAGCCTGGCTGACCGAACGCCCCTGGCGAGCGGCACTCGCTGCGGCCATCTGCGGCACGTTTTCGCTGCAGATGCTGATGCCCTTCATGGTGCTGGCCGGCGCGATTCCCGTGCTGGTCGCCCTGAAGGTCGAGTCGAAACAGGCATTGGTGGCGGCAGCGACGGCTGCCGCTGCAGCCATCTGGATCGTGGTGTCGCTGGCGCCGGATGCGTCCTGGTTGATTGCCGGCGTTCTGATCCTGATCTTCGGGCCGGTGCTGCTGGCGCTGCTGCTGAAACAGACCGGTTCGCTGAATCTGTGTTTTCAGGTGGCGGTCGCAGCGGTCGCGGTTGCGGTGCTCGGCGTGCATCTGGGCCTGCCGGATCCGGCCTCGGTGTGGGTGGAACTGCTGAAGCGCGTCATCGAGTCGATGGAGAGCGCCGGTCTGCATTTCGCTGGCGATACCGACGCGATGATCGCGATCTGGTCACGCACGATGTGGGGCGCCCTGGCGGCCCTGACATTGGCCACCCTGCTCGGGGCGCTGTTCCTGGGCTGCTGGTGGCAGACGTTGCTGGATTCGCCGGGCAGGTTCGGTGCAGAGTACCGGCAGCTGCGGCTCGGGCGCGTGCTCGGGCTCGCGGTGACGGCGCTGTTCGTCGCTGCGTTTCTGTCGGACTCGGCGCTGATCGCGTCGCTGGCGTGGGTGGCGTTCACGGCCCTGTCGTTCCAGGGACTCGCCGCCGCTCATCGCAGCAAGGCCGGCGGTCGCCTGAATCGCGGCTGGCTGGCGGCGATTTACGTATTGCTGATCGTGCCGTTGTCGATGTCGATCACGGTGCTGGTGCTGGCGATCTGGGGCTTTGCCGACAACTGGCTGCGTCCCCGGACCCAGACGGTCTGAGAAGGCCAGGGTTGTTCAAGTTCTTGAAGGTGTAGGTGTCCTATGGAAGTCATTCTGCTGCAGAAGGTTGCGAACCTCGGCAACATCGGCGATCGCGTCAAGGTGAAGTCCGGTTACGGCCGCAACTTCCTGCTGCCCAAGGGCAAGGCGACGCTGGCCACGGCCGATAACGTCGCGAAGTTCGAATCGCGTCGCGCCGAGATCGAAAAGGCCGCGAAGGTGGAACTCGATGCCGCGCAGGCGCGCGCCACGAAGTTCGAGGGCTTCAAGCTCACGCTGACCGCGAAGGCGGGCGGCGAGGGCAAGCTGTTCGGTTCGGTCGGCACCACCGACATCGCCGACGGTCTGCGTAAGGCCGGTCACGACGTCGAGCGTTCGGAAGTGCGCCTGCCGCACGGACCGATCCGTCAGGCCGGCGAGCACGTCGTGCAGATCCATCTGCACACCGACCTGACGCTGGACCTGCCGGTCGTCGTCATCGGCGAAGAGTAAGAGCCGCAGCGCGGCGGCCGCAGCGATGGCGGAGAGCGACGCCAAGATCCCGTTCGGCGGTTCACGCTGGGCGCGCGAGAAGGCGATCGTCGACGACATCCGGGTGCCGCCGCATTCGGTGGAAGCCGAACAGGCCGTCCTCGGCGGCCTGATGCTCGACAACCGCGGCTGGGATGCCATCGCCGACCGCGTCACCGCCGACGACTTCTATCGTCGCGATCACCAGCTCATCTTTGCCGGCATCGCCGATCTCGCGGCCCGCAGCGAGCCGTTCGATGCGGTCACGCTGTCCGAGGCGCTGGAGCGCAAGGGACAGTCCGAAGAGGCGGGCGGCCTGATCTATCTCGCCGGCCTCGTCCGCGACACGCCCAGCGCCGCCAACATCCGCGCCTACGCCGAGATCGTTCGCAATCGCTCGGTCCTGCGCAAACTCATTTCGGTCGGCGGCGCCATCGCCAACAGTGCCTACGATCCCGAAGGGCGCGAAGCCAGCGAGATCGTCGACGAAGCCGAACGCCTGGTATTCGAGATCGCCGAGAGCGGCGGCAAGGCCGGCTCGGGCTTCGTACCGCTCCGGAACGAACTGGGCACCATCATCGATCGCCTCGACATGCTGGCCCAGAACAAGGGTCAGCTCACCGGCGTCAGCACGGGATTCAACCGCCTCGACGAAATGACGGCAGGCCTGCAGAAGGGCGATCTCGTCGTGATCGCCGGCCGGCCTTCGATGGGCAAGACCACTTTCGCGCTGAACATTGCCGAGAACGCCGCCTTCGGCCCGAAGAAATGCAAGGTCGGCATCTTCAGCATGGAAATGTCGCGCGACTCGCTGGCCTTCCGCATGGTGTCCTCGCTCGGTCGCGTCGACCAGAGTCACCTGCGCGTCGGCAACATCGATGGCGAGGAATGGTCGCGCGTGAACACTGCGATCAGCATGATGAAGGAAGCGCCGATCTTCATCGACGACACCGGTGCGCTGACGCCCACCGATGTGCGCGCCCGCGCCCGCCGCCTCAAGCGCGAGCACGGACTCGACCTGATCGTGCTCGACTACCTGCAGCTGATGCAGGTGTCCGGCAACACGGAGAATCGCGCCACGGAGATTTCCGAGATTTCGCGCTCCCTCAAGGCGCTGGCGAAGGAGCTGGGCGTGCCGCTCATCGCGCTGTCGCAGCTGAATCGCAGTGTCGAACAGCGCACGGACAAGAAGCCGGTGATGTCGGATCTGCGCGAGTCGGGCGCCATCGAGCAGGACGCCGACCTGATCATGATGATTTATCGCGAAGAGGTGTACGACAAGAACACCACGCGCAAGGGCATCGCCGACATCATCATCGCCAAGCAGCGTAACGGCGAGATCGGCGAATTCCCGCTCACCTTCCTCGGCAAGTACACGAAGTTCGAAAACTTCGCGCCCGAGTATTCCTACGGCGACGGTCCGCAGCGGTGAGCTTTCCCACCGCGACGCTGGACGGCGACGCGCTGCGACACAATCTCGCCGCGGTTCGCCGCCTCGCCGCCAGTTCGCGCGTCATGGCGGTCATCAAGGCCAATGCCTATGGACATGGCATCGTCGAGGCCGCTCGCGCGCTGGCCTCGGCCGATGCCTTCGGCGTTGCGCGCATCGTCGAGGGGCTCACGTTGCGTGCGGAGGGCGTCACGGCGCCGATCGTGCTGCTCGAAGGCGTGTTCAGTGCCGATGAACTGCAGCAGGCTGCGGCGAACGATTTCGAACTGGTCGTGCATTCGCTCGAGCAGGTGGCGCAGCTGGAGCAGTCGGGCGGTCATCGCTTCGATGTCTGGCTCAAGCTCAACACCGGCATGAACCGGCTCGGCGTCACGCCGCAGCAGTTCGATACAGCCCGACAACGACTGCAGCGTTGTGCCGCCGTCGGACGTGTTCGCCTGATGACGCATCTGTTCGGTGCGGAAGAGGCGGGCGGCGCCGGCACGCGCAGCCAGATCGGTCATTTCCTGTCGCTCGTGTCCGGTCTGAATCTCGAGCGCAGCATCGCCAACTCGGCGGGCCTCCTCGTCTGGCCGGAAGCGCGGACCGAATGGGTTCGCCCGGGGCTCATGCTGTATGGCATTTCGCCGCTGCCGCACCGGGATGCGGGCAGTCTCGGGCTGCGACCGGCGATGACGCTGACCACCCGGCTGATTGCCGTGCAGCGTGTGTTGACGGGCGAAGGCGTGGGCTACAACGCGCTGTGGCGCGCGCCGCGCGATTCGCTCATTGGTATTGCCGCCATCGGCTATGGCGACGGTTATGCGCGCAACGTACGCAGCGGTGCGCCGGTGCTGGTCAATGGTCATCCGGCGCAGGTCGCGGGGCGCGTGTCGATGGACATGACGGCCATCGATGTCAGCGACGTGCCGAACGCGAAGATCGGCGACCCGGTGGTGCTGTGGGGCGACGGTGTGCCCGCGGAGAAGGTGGCGCCGTACGCCGATACGATTGCGTACGAACTCGTTTGCGGAATTGCGCAGCGGGTGACGCGGGTGTGGAAAGCGGAGGCCGGCTGAAGCCGGCCCCACAGAAGATTTTGGTGTGGGGCCGGCTTCAGCCGGCCGTTGCGGGAGAGTCAGGCTGAAGCCTGACCTACAGCAGGACAAGGATCCGGGAAGGGATCAGCTCTCGAAGAATCCCATCTTCACGCCCGCCAGCAGGATCACATCGTTGTCCTTGAGCTTGCGTGCCTGTTCGCCGGTGCCCTGGCCGTTGACCAGCGGATAGTCGCCGGGCTTGCCGCTGTCGACGTGCACGATGAAGAAACCATCGGCGCGACGCGTGATGGCTGCGACCTGTACGCCAGGACGACCCAGCGTCGTGAGAGCCTTGTTCAATTCGAGTTCGCGGCCGGCAAACGCGCCGCTCAACACCTGCAGCTTGGCTTTCGGCAGCGCGACCGGGTGTTCGCCGGTGGCGCTCGTCGGCGCCTGGCGGATCGCTGTGGAGGAGGAAGATGACGCCGGAGCAGCTTTCGGTGCCGGCGCTTCCGGAGCAGGAGCGATTGCCGAGGCCTTCTTCGCTGCTGCCGCAGCGACTGCCGAGCCCGGCGTGATGATCATGGTCTTCTCGAACTCGTCCTGTTCGGAATCCAGGCTCTGGGTGTCCACGAAGCGCAGCTGATGGTGACCGACGGTGACGACGTCGCCGTGCTGCAGCGCATGCTTCTTGATCAGCTTGCCGTTGACGTAGGTGCCATTGGTGCTGTTCAGGTCCTCGAGGAACGAGTCGTTGAGGATGTTGATGACCAGGGAGTGATGTCCGCTGACAGCCGGGTTGTCGATGCGGATGTCGTTATCCGGCAGGCGACCCACCGTGTAACGTTCCTTGTTCATGTTGTATTCGGCCATCACCTGGCCATCCAGGCTAAGGATCAACCGTGCCATGTCTTGTGCCTCGTCCCCAATGTGTTGCCGATCGGCGCAGCGAACTAGCCGAACCAGCGCAGGATTTTGTCAACCACGCCGTTCTTTGCTGCGAACGAGTCGACAACTTGAGCAAGAATAATCGAGACGTTGTCGCGCCCGCCGTTGTCGTTCGACAACTGAATCAATTGCTTGGCAACCGTTTCGAGACTAGCACTGAAGGTGCTTATTGTTAAGTGGATGTCGTCGTCCTCGACCATGTCGGACAGGCCGTCCGAGCAGAGGACGTAGAAATCGCCCTTTTCCGCGGGATGTTCGTGCAGTTCGACGTCGACGGTGGGTTCGACCCCCAACGCCCGCGTGACGTAGTTCTTGTTCGTGGCCCGCGCGGCCTCGGCCGGGGAATAGAAGCCCCGATCGACCAGTTCCTGCAGCAGGGAATGGTCCATGGTCATCTGTTCGAAGCGGTTGCCGCGCATGCGGTAGGCGCGCGAATCGCCGACGTGGGCGATGGCCACCTTGTTGTTGAAGAACAGGCAGGCGACCACCGTCGTGCCCATGCCTTCGCACTGCGGCTGGGTCTTGGCCGTCTGATAGATGATCTTGTTGGCCCGGGCGATGGCGTCGCGCAGCACGATGCTGGGGCGCTGCATGCCGGTCTCGGGATCTTCCGTGTTCATGTCCTGGTGTTCGATCGCTTCCTTCACCAGGCCCACGATGGTCTTGACCGCGATGCCGCTCGCGACTTCGCCGGCGTTGTAGCCGCCCATGCCGTCGGCCAGCACGAACAGGCCGATGTCGGCATCGACGCCGATGGTGTCTTCGTTGTGTTCGCGAACGCGACCCACATCGCTCAGGCCGACTGAACGGATCTTGCCGCGCATCACGGGATCAACCACTCATGTTCGCCGGCCGGCGCTTTCTCGGGCTCCATGCCCCGGGTGCAGGCCTTGAGGTCGGCCGCGAATTCGGCGCAGGTGGGATAGCGATCGTCCGCCGACTTGGCCAGCACGCGGTCGATGATGGCATCGATGCCGTCGGGCAGTTCCGGACGGATCAGCCGGATCGGCGTGTGCGGCTCGGTGGCAATTTTCTGCATCAGTCGCGGCATCGATTCGGCGCGGAACGGCAGTTGACCTGTCAGCAGCTGATACAGGCTGATGCCCAGAGCGAACTGATCGGAGCGACCGTCGAGGTTGCGTCCTTCCAGCTGTTCCGGCGACATGAATGAGGGTGTGCCCAGGACGATTCCGGTTTTAGTTCGGCTTGTATCGGTCAGTCGTGCGATGCCGAAGTCCGTGATCTTCAGCTCATCCGTCTCGGCATTGAACATTATATTAGCCGGTTTGATATCGCGATGAACCACGTTCTGGCGGTGCGCATAGTGCAGCGCCTCCGCGGTTCTGGCCACGAGGGTCATCACGGTTTTCGGCGGCAGCAGTTTTGCGCTGTCGGTATACGAACTCAGGTGCTGGCCGCGCAGATATTCCATGGCGATGTAGGCCAGGCCCTGATCTTCGCCCGCGTCGTAGACGGTGACGATGGCCGGATGATTCAGTCGCCCGGCCATCTCGGCTTCGCGGAAGAAGCGGGCCCGGGCTTCTTCCAGATCCTGTTCTTCGAACTCGTCCGCCAGCGGAATGGCCTTGATCGCCACGACGCGATTGATGTTCGGATCGCGACCCAGGTAGACCACGCCCATCGCGCCCTTGCCCAGTTCGCGTTCGAGTTCGTAGCGGCCCAGTTTGCGGCCGAGCGACGGTGGGCTCTGCTCGCCCCACGGATCCTCGCTCCAGTCTTCGACTCGCGGTGCAGGTGTCGGTGGCCAGGCTTTAGGCTTCTCCACGGCGGGTTCGCGGGCGGGCCGTTCCTCTGCGGTGACGCGCGCGCGTCGGGCGCGCAGGTCGCGATAGTTCGGATCGCGGGTCGCGATGTGGCTGTAGACCGCGGCGGCCTTCTGGTTCTGGCGTCGTCGCTCGAAGTCCATCCCCAGGAAATACAGCAGTTCCATGGTCGGCGCGTCCAGCGGGCAGCGACGATAGGTTTCGAATGCCAGGTCGAGTTGCCCCTGGCGCTGGAACGTCTGTCCGAGCGTTCGCAGGTTGCTGTTCGGGTCCGGTGCCGCGCCGGGCTTCACGTTGGCGCGACGCACGATTTCGCCGAGCGCATACAGCGCATAGCCCGCGATGGCCGCCGCCGCGGGGACGACCAGCTGCACCCACAGATGCGTGGAGGCGAGCAGGCCTGCTTCGCTGATGCCGAGAATGGCGACGACCAGGATGGTCGCCAGGGCACCGAGTCCCGGTCCGGCCGCAGGCAGGATGAGTGCGGCGAACAGGATGATGGCCAGCGCCACCAGCCATTCGGCGAGAATCGATGAGCCCGGATGCCGGAACGACGCATCGCGCAGGATGCTGTTCACGGCGCTCGCCGTGATCACGTTCATCGAAGCCTGAGGGCCGGCTGCTGTCGTGAAAGTGCGGTCGGCATCGTTCACGCCCACCAGCACGATCCTGTCGCGCAGAGCGGCCGCCGGTACTTCCCCGTTCAGCACCTCGACATAGGAGTAGTGCGTGAGCTTCGGCGACGTGCCGGCAAAATATTGAGGACGAGTCAGCAGCGCACCTTCGATCGGCAGCGACCGGGTGCCGACCTGCGCGGCGTCGCGCGCGTCGAACGTGATTTCGGAGGACAGTGCCTTCGCCGCAATGACCGTCGCCAGCGACGGCAGCAGGGCATTGCCGATCCGCACCGCTGCCGTATCGGTACGCACTACGCCATCGACATCCACATCGAGATGCAGATGGCCGATGGCCGATGCATTGCCGGTGAGCTGAGCGGGCAGCGGTTGCGACACCTTCGCAGTCAGCGCCGCCTGCAACGCCTCCGCCGAACCCGCGACGAGAAACTGCGTCGGCAAGGTTGCATTGCCGGGCGCGCCATCTTCGATGCGTACCTCGATGGGCAGCAGCACATTGCCGTGCATCTTCATGGCGGCGGCGAGCTGACCTTCGGGATCGACCGAGTTGCCGCCGGCCCTGAGCAGTTCGCGCAATTGCATGGCCTGTGCGGAATCGCCGAGATTCGATGCTTCCAGCAACGCAAGCGCGGCGCGCACGCGTTCGGTTTCAGTGCCTGTGGGCGCGGCCGACAGCGGCATGGTGAATGCCACGATGCGTGCACGCGCTTCATGCAGTTCCCGCAGCAGATCGGCATGGACATTGTGCGGCCATGGCCAGGTGCCGAGTTCGGCGATGCTGCGATCGTCGATGTCGATCAGCACGATGTCCTGCGCATCCGGCGTCGCGGACGCGCGCTGAGCGCGGTCATAGGCCGCAAGTTCGAGCGGCGTGAAGGGCGAGGGCGCGAGCAAAGCTCCGATGGCGATCACAGCAGACGCTGCGATGCCGCCCGGTAGCCAGGAATAACGCGCCAGTCTCGATGCCACGGACACCCCATCTTTGATCTCGATGGAGTATAGACGAACGGCATATGCCGAATTGCCGGTGGCGTCACACCCTGCAGGCGCGACGGACTGTGATCTTCCTCACTGAATCGTCGGGCCTGAGGTAGGCTCACGCTTTCCCTCGTGCGATTCAGCGGTGCCCATGGCGAAAACCCGGCAAGTCTACGTATGCGACCAATGCGGCAACGAAAGCCTGCAATGGCAGGGATTGTGTCCATCGTGCGGTGCCGGCGACACCCTCAAGGCGGTGACCTTGGCGCGGGGCAGCAATGACCGCAAATCGCTCGCCGCCGCCAGCGGCGCGCCGCAGCGGCTGTCGCAGGTCGTGAACCGCGACGATCCGCGGATCGCCACGGGTCTCGACGAACTCGACCGCGTACTGGGAGGCGGACTGGTGCTCGGTTCCGTGACGCTGCTGGGCGGCGATCCCGGCATCGGCAAATCGACCATGCTGCTGCAGGCGGGCGATGCGCTCAGCGCCGCGACGTCGACGCTCTACGTGACGGGTGAGGAATCATTGCGGCAGGTGAGCCTGCGTGCGAAGCGTCTCGGCATCACCGCCGATCAACTGCAACTGCTGGCCGAGACTTCGCTGGAGACGATCATCGAGCAGGCCCGCGCGCTCGATGCGCGCGTACTGATCATCGATTCCATCCAGACCATGCACGTCGCCGATGTCGAGTCCTCGCCGGGTTCGGCGACCCAGGTGCGCGAAACGGCGGCGGCGCTCGTGCGCTTTGCCAAGTCGACCGGTGTGTCCGTGCTGATCATCGGTCACGTCACCAAGGAAGGCGTGATCGCCGGCCCGCGCATCCTCGAACACATGGTCGACACCGTGCTCTATTTCGAGAGCGATGCCGGCAGCCGTTTCCGTCTGGTGCGCGCGGTCAAGAATCGCTTCGGCGCCGCCAACGAGGTCGGCGTGTTCGCGATGACCGAGCAAGGCTTGAAGGAAGTGAAGAATCCTTCCGCGATCTTTCTCTCGCATCATTCGCGCCCGGTTGCCGGCAGTGCAGTGATGGTGGCGCGCGAAGGCAGTCGTCCGATGCTGGTCGAAGTGCAGGCGCTGACCGACGAAGCGCAGGGCATGAACCCGCGTCGCGTCGCCGTCGGTCTCGATTCGAACCGGCTCGCGCTGCTGCTTGCGGTGCTGCATCGGCATGGCAATGTGTCGAGCGCGGGTCGCGACGTCTTCGTCAACGTCGTCGGCGGCGTGCGGATTTCGGAAACCGCCGTCGATCTGCCCGCCGTGCTTGCCGCCGTTTCCAGCGTTCGCGATCAGCCGCTGGCCGGCAAGCTCGTGTGCTTCGGCGAGATCGGCCTCGCAGGCGAAGTCCGTCCGGTGCCCTTCGGCGAAGAACGGCTGAAGGAAGCAGCCAAGCACGGCTTCGAACGCGCCATCGTTCCCGAAGCCAACAAACCGCGACGACCCATCGACGGCCTCGAGGTCATCGGCGTCGAGCGGCTGGAGCAGGCGCTGCGTTCCGCGTTCTGAAGAATCCGGAGTTTCACACGGAGTTCACGGAGAACACGGAGAAGAGAAGAAATATCTCCACGGGGGACACGGGGAGCACGGGGTTCCGAGAGAAAGAAGTTTTTCCTTCCCCGTGCTCCCCGTGTTCCCATTCCTCCCCCGTGGAAACTCTCTTCATTTCTTGTTCTCTGGCTCCGTGTTCTCCGTGAACTCCGTGTGAAGCCTTCCTACCCTTCTTCCGCCGTCTCTTCCGTCACCGGCCTGATGCGGGCGGTTTTCACCGCATTGTCCACGGCCTGCAGGATTTCGATCGACAGGCCGCCGATCTTCAGCGACGTGCCCGGCTCGGGAATGTTTTCCAGGTATTCCAGGATCAGTCCATTGAGGGTGCGCGGACCGGTGACGGGCAGCGACCAGCCGAGCGTGCGGTTGAGGACGCGCACGTTGACTGCGCCATTCACCACGTAGCTGCCGTCGGCGTCGCGGTGGATGTCGCGATGCAGGGTGCCGGGGTCGCTGGTGAATTCGCCGACGATTTCTTCGAGGATGTCTTCGAGCGTGACCAGTCCGCGGATGTCGCCGTATTCGTCGACGACGAGGGCGATGCGGCGGCGGTCGCGCTGGAAGTTCTGCAACTGCACGTCGAGGGTCGTGCCTTCGGGAACGAAGTACGCCTCGCGCTCGCGGGCGATGCTCAGCAGGATCTCGCGCGACAGCGCGCCGTGCGCGAGCGCATGGGCGACCTTCTTCATGTGCAGCATGCCGACCACGTTGTCGAGATTGCCTTCGCACAGCGGCAGGCGCGTATGCGGCGTGGTGCGCAGCAGGTCGAGGATCGAATCCCAGTCATCGTCGATGTAGACGCTGGAGATCTCGCTGCGCGGGATCATGATGTCTTCGACGGTCACCGACTGCAGTTCCAGGATGCGCGCCAGCATGCGCTGGTGCGTGTGGGCGGCGGCGAAGCCGGACGGCGCATCGGCGGGATCGGTGCTCAACGCCCGGCCGGCGGCGGGTGCGATCCCGATGCCGCGCTGCAAGCCGTTCGACAGTTTTTCGATCAGCCAGGTCAGCGGCTGCAGCGTGCGGAAGAGGCCGGCGCACAGCCACGAAGCCGGCAGCGCAATGCGTTCGGGAAAGCGTGCGCCGAACGCCCGCGGCACGAGATCGCCGAAGACCATGATCAGCAAGGTGATGCACGCAACGCCCAGCGCGAACGTCACGGCCATGCCGGAGTGCGCGGCCACGACGCCGGCGATGGCGGCGGCGCTGGCGTGCAGCAGCGTCCGGCACAGCAGGAACGTCATGGCAACGCGGTCGGACTGGGCGAGAAGAAGCTCGATCCGCCGCGCCTTGCGATTGCCGATGCGCGCGAGATTGCGTAAGCGGTAACGATTGAGATTGAGGAAGGCGGCTTCGACCGCCGCGACCAGCGCCGACAGGGCGATCAGCACCAGGATCGTGATCGTCGGGGCCGCCCAGACGACGGGCCAATCGATACTGTCAGGTTCCAAGTTCGTACGACCTCAACCCCAGTGGCGTCCGAGAATGGATTCCAGGACGAGCTTGGAGCCGAAGTAGGCGAGCACCAGCAGCGCGAAACCGCTGAGCGTCCAGCGCACAGCGGTGCGACCGCGCCAGCCGAAGCGCCAGCGACCGAACAGCAGGATGGCGAAGACGATCCAGGCCAGGCACGAAAGGATCGTCTTGCGCGACAGGTTCTGTGCGAACAGGTCCTCGACGAAGATGAAGCCGCTGAACAGCGCGAGCGTGAGGATGGCGAAGCCCGCGCCGATGGCCTGGAACGTTGCCGCTTCCAGCGCTTCGACGGACGGCAGGCTCGACAGCCAGCCCAGCGGCTGGCGATTGCGCAGGCGTCGATCCAGCAGGGCGAGCGCGATGGCCATGGCCGCGGCCGTGGCGAGGAGCGCGTAAGCGATCGTCGACAGGACGATGTGCGCGGCGAGTTCCCAGTTGTGTTCCTTGAGCGCGAACGAGCGTGCGCCTTCGTCCGTGGTGGCGGCGAAGATGCCCACGGCCGCCAGCAGCACGGCGCCGATGCCGGCGAAGCGCGGCCGCTGCCAGGAAGCGGCGAGTGCGATCACCGCCATGATCAGGCCGATCAGGGAGGCGGTTTCCGCCACCGACAGCGCCAGCTGCGGCGCCGAGAACATCGCCTGCCAGAGGAACACGGCGTGGACGATGACGGCGAGCACGCCGAGCGCCAGTCCGGTGACCCGCTGGCCGCGCGCGGAATGACGTTCAGCGCGATACACACTGGAGGCCAGCCAGACGGCGCAGGCCAGGTAGCAGGCGAGCACGACGATGGAAAACACGGGGAGCGTTGTTCTCTGCTTGAGGGGACGGGCTGCAGGCGACAGGCTACAGGCTACGGCCGGAGAGGACTAGACGACTTCAATCTTCCGTCTGCAGCCTGTCGCCTGTAGCCTGTCGCCCTGCCTTTTTCCTCCCGGATCCCCGCCGATGTTCGACAAACTGACCGAACGCCTGCAAGGCGTCATGGAAAGCCTGCGCGGTCGCGGGCGTCTGACCGAAGAGAACATCGGCGACACCCTGCGCCAGGTGCGCATGGCGCTGCTCGAAGCCGACGTCGCGCTGCCGGTGGTGAAGACCTTCATCGAATCCATCCGCGGCAAGGTCGTCGGCATGGAGATCGAGAAAAGCCTGACGCCCGGTCAGTCGCTGATCAAGATCATTCACGACGAACTGATCGCGCTGATGGGCGCGGGCGTGCGTCCGATCAATCTGCGGGCGCAGCCGCCGGTCGTGATCCTGCTCGCCGGCCTGCAGGGTGCGGGCAAGACCACGTCGGCCGGCAAGCTCGCGAAATGGATCAAGGAGAATGAAAAGAAGAAGGTGCTGCTGGCGAGCACGGACGTCTACCGTCCCGCCGCCATCCTGCAGCTCGAACGGCTCGCAAAACAGCTCGACGTCGCCTTCTATCCGTCCGATCCGAACAAGCCGGCGCTGACGCTGGCGCGCGAAGCGCTGTCCGAAGCGAAGCAGTCGCTGTACGACGTGCTCATCGTCGACACCGCCGGCCGCCTGCACGTCGACGACGAGATGATGGGCGAGATCCGCGACATCAGCGCCGCGGTGAGCCCGACCGAAACGCTGTTCGTCGTCGACAGCATGGCGGGTCAGGATGCCGTGAATGCGGCGCGCGCCTTCGGCGACGCGCTGAGCCTCACCGGCGTCGTGCTCACCAAGACGGACGGCGATGCCCGCGGCGGCGCGGCCCTGTCGGTCCGCCAGATCACCGGTCAGCCCATCCTGTTCATGGGCACGGGCGAAAAGACCGACGCCCTGGAAGTCTTCCAGGCCGAGCGGGTGGCCTCGCGCATCCTCGGCATGGGCGACGTGCTGGCCCTGGTCGAGAACGTCCAGAAGACCGTCGATCGCGAACAGGCCGAAAAGCTCGCCCGCAAGATGAAGTCGGGCAAGGACTTCGACCTCGAGGATCTGCACGACCAGCTCCTGCAGGTCGAGCGCATGGGCGGCCTGAGCTCGCTGATGGACAAGCTGCCGGCTCACCTCACGGCAAAAGCCGGGCAACTCCCCCAGGGCAATGAAAAGGAGATCAAGCGCCAGGTCGCCATCATCCGTTCCATGACGCCGGGGGAGAGGAAATACCCGAAGAACATCGATGCCTCCCGCAAGCGCCGCATCGCCGCCGGCTCGGGCGTGCATGTTTCGGAGATCAACAAGCTCCTGAAAAATTACCTTCAGATGCAGAAGGTTATGAAGAGCATGAGCAAGGGCGGTGGGCTGGCGAAGATGATGCGGGCGTTTGGGGGGCGGATGCCGGGGATGTGAGCGGCCTAACCCTTTCACTTCCCCCAGCTTTTCAGTACCATTCGCGCCCTTTTCCGGGGCTCACGCCCTCATCCGTGGATTTCCGAGGCTTTATCAATGGTTACGATCCGGCTTACGCGCCGTGGCGCGAAGAAGCAGCCCTTCTATCACATCGTCGTTACGGACAGCCGTAAGCGTCAGGGTGGCATGGCGCTCGAACAGGTCGGTTATTTCAACCCGATCGCCGCCGGCAAGCAGACGCGCCTGCAGCTCGATCTGGCGCGTGTCGACTACTGGCTCGACAAGGGCGCCAAGCCCTCCGATCGCGTCGCTGAACTGGTTTCCAAGCAGCGCAAGCAGGCTGTCGCAGCCTGAACCCTGATTTGCCCGCGCATCCATAGGTCGTGACGACGCCGGCGCCAGCCTCCGACCGGATCGTCATTCTCGGAAAGATCGCGGGGACCTTCGGGGTCAAGGGTTGGATCAAGGTCAGGTCGTACACCGAGCCGGTCGAAAACATCCTCGGGTACGAAATCTGGCAGGTCGGCAGGGAAGGTCAGTGGCAGCCGGCCACCGTTGAAGAAGCGCGAGTCACCGACAAAGGGGTGCTCGCCAAGCTGGAAGGAATGGAATCGCCCGAAGAGGCCCGATTGAAAGTTGGCCTCGAGATCGGTGTGTGGCGCAGCGAAATGCCGCCGCCCGAGCCGGGTGAGTACTACCTGAGCGACCTGGAAGGCATCGATGCGGTGTCTGCGTCGGGCGAACCGCTCGGCAAAGTCGATCACTTCCGGACGACGCCTGGCGGCACGGTGGTGATCGTGCGGGGCGAACAGGAACACTGGATTCCGTTCGTGAAGGACAGGATCGTGAAGGTCGAGCTGGATGCCAACCGCATCGTGCTCGACTGGTCGGCCGACTGGTGATGGCCTGTTGATGAATGGGGAGTGGGAATGCGCATCGAAGTGGTGACGCTGTTCCCGGAGTTCATCACCGAAGCCGTCCGGGTCGGCGTGCTGGGCCGGGCGATCGAGCGTGGACAGGTGAGCGTCGCGGCGAGCAACCCGCGCGAGTTCGCCGAGGACGCGCACAAGACGGTCGACGATCGGCCGTACGGCGGCGGACCGGGCATGGTCCTGAAGGTCGAGCCGACGCGTACAGCCCTCCGGGCGGCGCGGGCCAGGCTCCCGGAAGGCAGTCGCCGGATCTACCTGGCGGCGGACGGCGAAACGCTGACGCAGGCCAGAGCCCGCGAGCTGTCGCAGCTGCCGGGGCTGCTGTTGCTGGCAGGTCGTTACGAAGGCGTGGACGAGCGCCTGCTGGCGACCGAGATCGACGAGTGCATCTCGATCGGCGACTACGTGGTGTCGGGCGGTGAGCTGCCCGCGCTGGTGCTGATCGACGCCATCGTGCGATTGCTGCCGGGCGTGCTGGGCGACGATGAGTCCGCACAACAGGATTCGTACGTCGCCGGACTGCTCGACTGGCCGCACTACACGCGGCCGGAAGTGTTCGAGGATCGCGCGGTGCCGCAGGTGTTGCTGAGCGGCAATCACGCCGCGATCCAGCGCTGGCGGACCAAGCAGGCGCTGGGACGCACGTGGCAGCGACGGCCGGATCTGCTGGCGAAGCTGCAGATGACGAAGGAGCAGCGCCGGCTGCTGGACGAATTCGTTGCGGAATACGAGGCGGAACGCGCCGTGCGCGGGCCGCAGGATCGAGAGTAGACAGGTTTTCAATTTCGGAATCGGTGCAACCATGGCCAACATCATCGAAACGCTCGAGCGCGAAGCATCTGACAAGAAGATCCCGGACTTTTCCCCGGGCGACACCGTCGTGGTGGAAGTGAAGGTGAAGGAAGGCGACCGCGAGCGCGTGCAGGCCTACGAAGGCGTCGTGATCGCCCGTCGCAACCGCGGTCTGAACTCCTCGTTCACCGTGCGCAAGATTTCCCACGGCGAAGGCGTGGAACGCGTGTTCCAGGCCTACAGCCCGTCCATCGGTTCGATCAGCGTGAAGCGCCGCGGCAACGTCCGCCGCGCCAAGCTGTACTACCTGCGCGACCTGACCGGCAAGGCAGCGCGCATCGAAGAAAAGGTCTAAGACCGCTTCTTACTGCACCGGAAGGGCGCGACGGCGAATGGCCGTCGCGCCCTTTTTTCTTCCTGTAGGTCAGGCTTCAGCCTGACAGCTTCTCAGGCCGGCTGAAGCCGGCCCCACAGGAAGAAATAAAGCCGGTGGGTGCCGATGGCAACGGTCCGCGGCCGACGCGTACACTCCAGCCGAACCCGATTCCGGAGTCCTCATGCCCGGCCCCTCGCGCCCGATCCAGGCGTTGCTGCGAGCTTTCCTGCTGACGGTCCTTGCCGGCACGGCAACGGCCAGCCCGGCCACCGACAAGGTCATTGCCAACGTCCGCCTGCCGCCGGGCTTCAAGCTCGAGGTCTACGCGGACGACGTGCCGTTCGCGCGCTCGATGGCGCTCGGCGCCAAGGGCACGTTGTTCGTCGGCACCCGCAAAGGTGTCGTCTACGCGCTCACCGGTACGCCCGGCAGCGGCGTCAAACCGACGACGCGCACCCTCGCCGGGAAACTGAACCAGCCCAACGGCGTCGCCTTTCGCGATGGTGCGCTCTACGTCGCCGAAGTCAGTCGCATCACTCGTTACGATGGCATCGAGTCGTCGCTCGACCAGGTTCCCGAGCCCAAGGTGGTGCGCGATGACTTTCCGAAGGACGGCCATCACGGCTGGAAGTACATCGCCTTCAGTCCCGACGGCAAGCTGTACGTGCCCATCGGCGCGCCGTGCAACATCTGCAATCAGCCCGGCTACGCCGTCATCACGCGCATGAATCCCGACGGCTCGGATCGCGAAGTGTTCGCCCGCGGCATCCGCAACACCGTCGGCTTCACCTGGCATCCGACGACGCGCGAACTCTGGTTCACCGACAACGGCCGCGACTATCTCGGCGACGACGCACCGCCTTGCGAACTGAACGTCGCGCCGCGCCCGGGTCTCGACTTCGGTTTTCCTTACTGCCACGGCAAGGACATCAAGGATCCCGAGTTCGGCAAGCTGGGCGACTGCGGCCGGATCGCGCCGCCGGTGCAGTTGCTCGACGCGCACGTCGCGCCGCTGGCAGTGAAGTTCTATACCGGCAGCGCATTCCCCGAGCGCTATCGCAACCTCGTCTTCATCGCCGAACACGGTTCCTGGAACCGCTCCGAGAAGAGCGGCTATCGCATCACCACCGTGAAGCTCGATGGCAACCAGGCCGTGAGCTACGAGCCGTTCGCGACCGGCTTCAATCGCGGTAACGAGGTCTACGGTCGTCCCGTGGATCTGCTGCTGCTCGACGACGGTTCATTTCTGGTTTCCGACGATCAGGCCGGCGCGATCTACCGCCTGAGCTATGCCGTGAAGGATTGACGTACCGATCATGAAGACTCTCGCTGCGATTTTCGGTTTTCTCTGGCGCGTGCTCGACGGCATGCGCAAGGTGATGCACTTCATCGTCCTGCTGGTCATTTTCCTGGTGTTGCTGGCGGTGCTGTCGCCGCGCATTCCGATCGTGCCGCAATCGGCCGCGCTCGTGATCGCGCCGCAGGGTGCACTGGTGGAGCAGTTGTCGGGCGATCCGCTCGAACGCGCGCTCGCCGAGGCGTACGGCACCGGCCGGGCGGAGACGCTGGTGCGCGATGTCGTCGACGCCATCGAAGCGGCCAAGAAGGATCATCGCATCAAGGCGCTGGTGCTCGATCTCGGCTCCATGCAGGGCGGCGGTATCGCCAAGCTGGAGGAGGTGGCCGCGGCCGTGCGCGATTTCCGCGCCACCGGCAAGCGCGTCATCGCGATCGGCGAAGGCTACGACCAGGCGCAGTACTACGTGGCATCCAACGCCGATGACATCTTTCTCGATCCGCAGGGGCTCGTGCTCATCGAGGGCTTCGGCTATTTCCGCACGTTCCTTAAAGGCGCCATCGACAAGCTTGCGGTCGACGTGAACATCTTCCGCGCCGGCAAGTTCAAGTCGTACACCGATCAGTTCAGTCGCAGCGACATGGCCGAGAGCGAGCGCGAGGAAAGCCTGGCCTGGCTCAATTCGCTGTGGACGCAATATCAGGCGTCGGTCACGCAGTCGCGCGGACTCGAAGCGAATGCCATCGACGCCTACGTCCGGGAGATGGCGTCGGCAGCGCGCGCTGCCAATGGCGATCTGGCCGCGGTCGCGATGGAGCGTCGCCTCGTCACCGAACTCAAGTCGCGCCACGAAGCCGAGGAATATCTCAAGACGCTGGTCGGCGAGGACAAGGACGATCACGGCTACCAGGGCATCGCACACTGGGACTACCTCAGCGCCGTGCGCGCAGCGCATGCGTTGCGGATCGAAGGCGATCGCATCGGCGTCGTGGTCGCTTCGGGCGAAATCCTCGACGGCGAACAGCCGCCGGGCACGATCGGATCGGACTCCGCCGTGCGGTTGCTGCGCCAGGCCCGCTACGACGATTCGATCAAGGCGGTCGTGCTGCGCATCGACAGTCCCGGCGGCAGCATGCTCGCCTCCGAAGTCATCCGTCGCGAAATCGACGCGCTGCGCGATGCGGGCAAGCCGGTGATCGCATCGATGAGCAGCATGGCCGCGTCCGGCGGTTACTACATCGCGATGGATGCCGACGAGATCTGGGCGCACCCGGCGACGCTCACCGGCTCCATCGGCGTGTTTGCCGTGATTCCCACCTTCCAGCGCACGCTGGAAAAGATCGGCGTGTCGACCGACGGTGTCGGCACGACACCGCTCGCCGGCGCGCTGAGCGTCGAACGCACGCTCAAGGACGAAGCAAAGGAAATCCTGCAGTTGTCCGTCGAACATGCCTATGGCACGTTCATCGGCCACGTCGCCGCCGCCCGCGAAAAGCCCATCGAGGAAATCGACGGCATCGCCCAGGGCCGCGTCTGGGCCGGCAACGACGCCGAACGCATCGGCCTCGTCGACAAGCTCGGTTCCTATCGCGATGCGCTCAATGCGGCCGCCGAACGCGCCGGTCTCGACAAGGACAGCTACAAGGTGGAGTACATCGAACCGCCGCTCGGCTGGCGTCAGGCGCTGGCGATGCAGACGCAGGCGCTCGCTGCGCGCATCACCTCGTCACTCGTGCCGAAGAACGAACTGCTGCTGTCGGCGCGCAAGATGCTGTCGCCGATCGAAATGGAACTGGCGCGGCTGGCGCGGTTCAGCGATCCGACGCAGGTGTACTACTACTGTCCGTGTTCGGTGAACTGAGAGAGGAGATTGGCCGCAAAAAAGCGCAAAGCACGCAAGTCAAAGAAAGCCGGAGGCCATCCGCTCCGTATTCCGTCCCTTGCGTTCTTTTTGCGCCTTTTTGCGGCTATTTTCTCCCGCTCTCTTCCCAATCCATCACCACCTTCCCCGACTGTCCCTTGCCCATGATCTCGAAGGCGCGCTGATACTCGGTGTACGGCACGCGGTGAGTGATGATCGGGCGGATGTTCAGGCCCGATTGCAGGATGGCGGCCATCTTGTACCAGGTCTCGAACATCTGGCGGCCGTAGATGCCTTTGAGAGTGAGGCCTTTCAGGATCACTTCGTTCCAGTCGATGGCGACGTCGGCCGGCGGCAGGCCGAGGAGAGCGACGCTGCCGCCGTGATGCATCGTGCGCAGCAGGTCACGGAAGGCGGTGGCATTGCCTGACATCTCCAGGCCGACGTCGAAGCCTTCCTGCATGCCGAGCTGTTTCATCGCATCGTCGAGCGAATCGCGCGTCACGTTCAGCGCGAGCGTCGCACCCATCCTGCGCGCCAGATCGAGGCGATAGTCGTTCACGTCGGTGATGACGACGTGGCGTGCGCCGACGAAGCGCACGATGGCGGCGGCCATGATGCCGATCGGGCCGGCGCCGGTGATCAGCACGTCCTCGCCGACCACGTCGAAGGCGAGGGCGGTGTGCACGGCATTGCCGAGCGGGTCGAGGATGGCTGCGATCTCATCGTCGATCGCCTCCGGCAGCTTGAACGCGTTGAACGCGGGAATGACGACGTACTCGGCGAAGCAGCCGGGACGATTCACGCCGACGCCGACGGTGTTGCGGCACAGGTGCCGGCGTCCGGCGCGGCAGTTGCGGCAGTGACCGCAGGTGATGTGACCTTCGCCCGAGACGCGATCGCCTTTGCTGAAGCCGGCAACCTCGCTGCCGATCTCGACGATCTCGCCGCAGTACTCATGCCCCACGGCCATCGGCACCGGAATGGTCCGCTGGGCCCAGCCGTCCCAGTGGTAGATATGCATGTCGGTGCCGCAGATGGCGGTGCGCTTGACGCGGATCATCACGTCGTTCGGACCGACCGTGGGCTGCGGAATGTCCTGCAGTTCGATGCCGGGCGCAGCGTGGGCTTTGACGAGGGCGTGCATGGAGATGAGTCGGGGAAGGGTGGGAGATGGGTCGCCAGCCTACTGCGGCGATGCTGTATTCAATAGAGGTAGCCTCCGCTGTGGGGCCGGCCATAGCCCAATGACTCAAGGACTTGCTCTGCCTGTGGGACCGGCTTTAGCCGGCCTGAAAACAGTCAGGCTGAAGCCTGACCTACAGAAGAGGAGAGGCGGCTTCAGCGCACCACGCCGAGCTCGCGGCCGACCGCCGTGAACGCCGCAACGGCCATGTCCAGATGCGCCTTCGTGTGGACGGCGGACATCTGTGTGCGGATGCGTGCCTTGCCGTGGGCAACCACGGGGAAGGAGAAGCCGATGACGTATACACCGTGCGCCAGCAGGCGCTGCGCGAAGTCGGAAGCCAGCCTGGCATCGCCCAGCATGACCGGAATGATGGGATGTTCGCCGGCGACGAGCGTGAATCCCGCGGCCGTCATGCCCTGGCGGAAATGGGCGCTGTTCTCCCGCAGTTGCGTTTTCAACTGCGTGTCGGCTTCCAGCAGGTCGAGGACGCGGAGACTGGCCGCGGCGATGAAGGGCGGGATGCTGTTCGAGAACAGGTAGGGTCGTGAGCGCTGGCGCAGCCAGTCGATGATTTCCTTGCGCCCCGACGTATAGCCGCCGCTCGCGCCGCCGAGCGCCTTGCCGAGCGTGCCGGTCAGGATGTCGATGCGATCCATGACCTCGCGTAATTCGTGCGTGCCGCGGCCGCGCGCGCCGATGAAGCCGGTCGCGTGCGAGTCGTCCACCATCACGAGTGCGCCGTAACGGTCGGCCAGGTCGCAGATTTCCTTCAGTCGCGCGATCACGCCGTCCATGGAAAACACGCCGTCGGTGGCGATCAGTTTGACGCGGCAGCCGTCCGCCTCCTGCAGGCGCGTCTCCAGTTCGTCGAGATCGTTGTTCGCATAACGCAGGCGTTTCGCTTTGCACAGGCGGATGCCGTCGATGATGCTGGCGTGATTCAGCGCATCGCTGATGACGGCGTCCTGTTCGTCGAGCAGCGTTTCGAACAGCCCGCCGTTCGCGTCGAAGCATGAGGAATACAGGATCGTGTCCTGCGTGCCGAGAAAGACGCTGAGGCGCGCTTCGAGGTCCTTGTGGATGGCGTGGGTGCCGCAGATGAAGCGCACCGAAGCCATGCCGTAGCCGTAGCGGTCCAGGGCCAGGCGGGTCGCTTCGCGGACCGCGGCGTGATTGGCCAGGCCCAGGTAGTTGTTGGCGCACAGGTTGATGACTTCCGATCCGTCGCTGACCCGGATCACCGCCTGTTGTGGCGAACTCAGAACCCGTTCGGGCTTGAACAGTCCCTCGGTGCGCAACTGCTCGGTATCGCGCGCCAGTCGATCAAGGAAGTCGCGTTTCATGCGGTCGCCCTTCGAAAAGAGGGCATCGATTCTGCCATCGATAGGCCTGCTGTTCGGAACAGTGCGGCTCCCGGTCGACGATGACGCTACTGCATCGCATACCGAGAGTTCGGAATGAATGAGGCTGGTTGCTTTGTCAAAAAGTGTAAGCCCGGCGGCATCGTTTGTGCCGCAAACGCGGCAAATACGCATGATGATTCGGGAAAATCAGCCAGATTCGCGATCGTAGGCGATTTCATCGGCCCGTTGCCATTGCGCATCCGTCTTCATACTATCCGTTCGTTACTGAGCGTACTGCGATTACCAAATTCAAATAGAACGGGTCCGCGCTCGGCCCGAACGGGGGTTCAAAGTGAAGACGAAGCTCGACTGCGTTCGTGTTCTTGCCTGCGTGGGTGTTTCGATTGCCGCTGTCGATGGCGCCCTGGCGCAGGACCAGCAGCCATCGCGCACGCTGCTGGAAGAAGTCATCGTGACGGCAGAGCGCCGCTCGGAGAGCGTGCTGGAAGTGCCGCTGTCCATTACTGCCTATGGCGACAAGCAGCGCGAACAGATGGGCATCATGAGTATTCAGGACATGGTGAACTTCGCGCCCGGCGTGTCGTTCAACATGGCTACCGACCGGCCCTCGATCCGCGGCATCGCGCGCCAGTCGAACTTCTTCTCTCTCGACAGCCCCGTCGCCAACTACTTCGACGGCATCTACACCAGCAGCGTGCAGGACGCGCAGCGCCGGCCGATCTTCATCGAACGCACGGAAATCCTGCGCGGTCCGCAGGGCGCGCTGTCCGGTCGCGGCTCGATCGCCGGCGCCTTCAACACGATTTCCAAGCGTCCGACGGACCACTTCGAAACCGAGATCGGCGCCTTTGCCGGCAACTATCGTCGCTACGGCGGCGAGATGACCGTGTCCGGTCCCCTGATCGGCGAGGCACTGCGTGTGCGCGTAAACGGCGGCGTTTATAGCCAGGATGAAGGCTATTTCGAAAACGTATCCCGCGGTGATACGGAAGGCGATCAGCCCAACAACCGCCAGATCTTCGACCTGCTGCTGGACGGCAAGCTGGGCGACAACGTCGAGTACTTCCTGAAGGCCGCGTATGCGGATTACGACGAGTCACGCCGCACGGGCATTTCGACGGCGCCGTTCTATGCGGGCAACCTCAGCGCGCCGTCTGCGTACGGCATCGACGGTGCACTGATGCCGCTGACATCGTGGGGTCTGTTCGCAGGTTCGAACGGTGTACGTCTGGGAGACGTGCCGAACAATCCGGCTTTTCTCTCGGATGACAACTACCACAAGTTCACGAACGACTTTCACAGCCGGCAGAAGCTCGACAACCATCACAGCTATACCGCGCATCTGACGTGGCACACCGGCCCGGTCGACATCAAGTGGATCGGAGGTCACCAAGCCTATCGCTATACGCAGTTGACGGATGTCGACGGCACGGACGTCCTGCAGATGACGCTGCCGGCGCCCGCGACGCGACCGACGTTCCGGCGGACGGTGAGCCCTGGCGGCACCAACCTCTACATGGAGCAGCGCGAGTGGTACAGCAACGAGCTGACCTTCACTTCCACGACTGATTCGAAGTTAAGCTGGATCTTCGGTCTCTATCAGTCGAACGAGGATTACAACCAGGAGCCGGCGACGACGACCTATCCGGGATATCCCGAGCTGAACAATCCCGTCCGGTTCGTTGGCAGCACGCCGGTGCCGGTGCAGCCGAGCGATTCGCCATTCGCCTCCGTGCGCGGTCTGTTCGATGGCGAAACCATCAGTCGCGCGGCGTTCGGGCAGATCGACTACGAGTTCACCGATCAGTGGAAGGCGACGCTCGGCCTGCGCTACAACGAAGACGAGAAGGACGTTTCCGAGGCGTTCCGTTACATCGGCAACAGCGTCAGCGCGGGGTTGGCGCCGATTCTGGCCGGCGGTGGACTGGGCGTGCCGATGGCTCTCGATGTCACGCCCGACTACGATGGCAGTCCGCTGCAGCCTGGCGTCGTGGCGGATCACGGCATCGATCCTGCCGACGGTTATCGCAAGCGCGATTTCCATGGTGAATGGAACGAGCTGACCGGTTCGGTCGGTATCGACTTCAAACCGAACCCGGACAACCTGATCTATGCGCGCGCGGCTCGCGGCTATCGCCCTGGCGGCTTCAATGCGGGCTTCAACTACAACCCGCCGATGGTCGACAACGAAACGGTCAACTCCTACGAGATCGGCTGGAAGACGACGCTCTTCAACCGTCTGCAGATCACCTCATCGGCATTCCTGTACGACTACCGCGACATCCAGTTGCCGCTGCCGGTGCTCGGCCGCTGCTCGAATCCTGACGATCTCAACACCTGCACGATCCTCAGCAGCTTCATCAATCTCCCGAAGGGTGAGAGCCGCGGCATCGAACTCGAAGCCAACTATGCGGCGACCGATCATCTCAGTCTCTACCTGAGCTACGGCTGGCTCGATACCGAGATCAAGGAAGGTCTGACCCAGGAAGGTCGCGGTTTCCAGAATCCGGATGACCCGGCCGCGTTGCTGCCGAATGCGAACCGCCACGAGCAGATCCCCGGTCAGGTCGACAGCTTCACCGGTCTGCCGCGCTGGACGCAGGATCTGTCGGGTAATTCGCTGGCGAACTCGCCGGCGCATAAAGTGGCGGCCAATGCGAACTACACCTTCGAGTTCAAGCCCGGCAACCTCATTGCCTCCGTGAGCTATGTGTGGCGCGACGAGCAGTATTCCGACGTGTTCGAAACCGAACCAGCCATCGTGCCGAGCTTCGACACGATCGGCGCGCGCCTGCTGTGGACCGATGCCCAGGATCGCTACACGGTGATCCTGTACGGCAGCAACCTGACCAACGAGGATGCTGCGGACAGCGCCGGCCTGAGCCGTCTGCGGACGGGGCTCACGGGTGCAGCCGGTCAGGCGTACTTCAAGACCTACAACTTCCTGCCGCCGCGCGAGTACGGCCTCGAATTGCAGTACCGCTTCGGCAATTGACGTTCCCTTCCGCCCTCCCTCCTCCGCGCAGCGGGGGAGGGTCGGGGCGGGGTGTCGCTCCTACGCGCCCGCCTGCATGAGGCGGGCGAATTCCGATCGTTCCTCCGCCGTCATGTGCAGGCCGAGCCTCGACCGGCGCCACAGCACGTCCTCGCCGCTGCGCGCCCATTCGTGCGCGCGCAGGTAGTCGACTTCGGCGCGCGTCAGTCCCGCACCGAAATGCGTCCCCAGATCTTCCAGCGTCTTCGCGCCGCCGATGATCTGGCTGATGCGTGTTCCATAGGATCGCGCCAGCCGCAATGCCACCGCTGCGGGCAGGAACGGCCAGCGACGTTGCACGCCTTCGAGGAAAGCCGAGAAATCGCCGCGCGGCAGATCGCCGCCGGGTAGTTGCGCCTGGTCGGTCCAGCCCTGTTTCGAGCCGCCCAGAAACGGATGCAGTTTCTGCAGGGCCGCTTCGGCGAGGCGTCGATAGGTCGTGATCTTGCCGCCGAACACGGACAGCAGCGCCGGCTGGCCGGGTCCCGCGGTGAGTTCCAGCTTGTAGTCGCGGGTGACCTTCGAAACATTCGTCGACTCGTCGTCGCTCAGCGGGCGCACGCCCGCATAGGTCCATCTCACGTCCGACGGCGAGATGCTGCGCACGAAGTATTCGTTCACCGTCTCGCACAGATAACGGACTTCGTCGTCGGAAATGGTCGCGTCCGCGGGATTGCCTTCGTAAGGTACGTCGGTGGTGCCGACCAGCGTGAACTCCTGCTGATAGGGAATCGTGAACACGACGCGACCGTCGGGATGCTGCAGCAGAAACGCGTGCTCGCCCTCGTACATGCGCGGCACGACGATATGACTGCCCTTGACCAGCCGGATCTGCGTTTCGTTCGCACTGCGCGGTACGTGGCGCAGAACGTCTTCGACCCACGGACCGGCCGCGTTCACGATCGTGCGAGCCAGCAGCGTCGATTGTTCGCCGCTCGCGGTGTCTTCGACTCGCGCCCGCCAGCGCCCGTCCTGCACGGACGCGCCGACGAAACGGGTATGCGTACGGATGACCGTGCCGCGCTGTGCCGCGTCCATCGCGTTCAGGATCACCAGGCGGCTGTCGTCGACCCAGCAATCCGAATACGTGAAGCCGTGCGTGAGCTGCGGCTGCAGCGTGCCGGCCCACGGGCCGTGCGCAAGACTCACGCCGTGCGATGCCGGCAGGCGGTGCCGGCCGCCGATGTGATCGTAGAGAAACAGGCCGCAGCGGATCTGCCAGCGCGGCCGCAGTCCCGTCACGTGCGGCAGCACGAACTGCATCGGCTGGATGATGTGCGGCGCGATGGCCAGCAGCCGCTCGCGCTCGATCAGCGCTTCGCGCACCAGGCGGAACTCGAACAGTTCGAGATAACGCAGTCCGCCGTGAATCAGCTTGGTGCTGGCGGAAGAAGTCGCCGAGGCGAGATCGCCCTGTTCGACGAGCGCGACCTTGTGCCCGCGTCCTGCCGCATCGCGGGCGATGCCCGCGCCATTGATGCCGCCGCCGATGATCAGCAGATCGAAAGAGTCGTTCATTGTGGAGGCGAATGCTGCATGGTTTTGCGTCCGCTGGGCAGGGGGGAAATCGTGCCGACTGCTGCGGGCGTGACGCGACTCACGCCCGGAGGTACGCTGCCTGCATGGCAGCAGATGTCACGAGTTCCGGACTGCGCATCGACAAGTGGTTGTGGTGTGCACGTTTCTTCAAGAGCCGCGCGCTGGCCACCGACGCCGTGGCGGGTGGACTCGTGCACGTCAACGGCGAGCGCATCAAGCCTTCACGGCTCGTGCACGTCGGCGATCGCCTGCTCATCACGCGCGATGAACAGCGCTTCGAACTGATCGTGCAGGCCATACCCGTGCGCCGCGGGCCGGCGCCCGAGGCCCGCCTGCACTACATCGAGACCGACGCAAGCATCGCCGCTCGCGAGGCGCGCAAGGCCTTCGCGAAGCTGGCGGCGCCTGCGCCCGCACAGCGGCCCGACAAGCACGGCAGGCGCGCCTTGCGCGACCTGCGCCGCGGCTGAAGGAGATTGCATCGTGGAAATCATCCTGACGGTCAATGGCGAGTCGCGCGTCGTCGACGTCGATGCCGACACGCCGCTCTTGTGGGTGCTGCGCGAATCGCTGCGGCTCACGGGCACCAAGTTCGGCTGCGGTATCGCGGCCTGCGGCGCATGCACCGTGCACATCAACGGCACCGCGGCGCGCTCGTGTTCGATTCCGGCGGCGGCCGTGCAGGGGCAGGCCATCACCACGATCGAAGCGCTCGGCCATTCCGGCCAGCGGCATGCGCTCCAGGAAGCGTGGATCGAACACCAGGTGCCGCAATGCGGCTATTGCCAGTCGGGCATGCTGATGGCGGCAGCCTCGCTGCTCGCGAAGACACCGCGACCGACCGATCAGGACATCGACACGGAGATCACCAATCTCTGTCGCTGCGGCACCTATGAACGCATCCGTCGCGCCATTCATGCCGCAGCGCTGAAGCTGTCCAGCGGCGATGTCGAGGCGAACGACAGCGCACAGCCCGCGCAGGTGCGTCATGGGTAAGTGGACGCGTCGCGCCGTGCTCGCCACCGGCGGCCTCGTCGGCGGCGGGCTGGTGCTGGGATTCAGCGGCATTGCGTTCGCGCCGAATCGCATCGGCATCCGCCCGGAGGACGAGAAGGACGCCGCCCGCCTCACGACGTGGCTCAGGATCGCGCCCGACGACACCATCACCGTGATCGTGCCCCACTGCGAGATGGGGCAGGGCGTGCATACGTCGTTGCCGATGATGCTGGCCGAGGAGCTCGATGCCGACTGGGACAACGTGCGCGTCGAAGAAGCGCCCGCGGAACTGCTCTACGCGAACGGCTATCTGGTGCGCGCGTTCGTGCCCGCGGTGGCCGACGTGCCGAAGTTCATGGAGCGCTTCATCGACTGGGGCACCTACCGGCTGACGCGCATGCTGGATCTGCAGGTGACCGGCGGCAGCAGTTCGGTGCGCGGCACCGGCTTTCTCGGCATGCGCGTCGCCGGCGGTGCAGCGCGCGCGATGCTCATCGAGGCGGCGGCGCAGCGCTGGCAGGTGCCGGCGAGCGAATGCGATGCGAAGCGCTCGCAGGTGGTTCATGCGGGATCGGGTCGCAGCGCGACCTTCGGCGAACTCGCCGCGGAGGCGGCGAAGCTCGAACCGCCGGTGCATCCGCGGCTGAAGTCGTACAAGGAGTATTCCCTCGTCGGCAAGCCGGTTCCGCGGCTCGACATTCCATCGAAAGTGGACGGCAGCGCGCAGTACGCCATCGACGTCGATGTTCCCGGAATGCTGTACGCGACGATTGCCGCGGCGCCGGTGTTCGGTGCGCGGCTCGGCGCGGTGGATGCGGCAGCGGTCAGCGCGCAACCGGGCATTCGCAAGGTCGTGCAGCTGGACGACGCAGTGGCCGTCGTCGCTGACAGCTACTGGCGCGCCCTGAAGGCGGTACGCAGTCTCATTCCCTCATTCACCGCGACCGACAACGATGCGCAGACCAGCGAGACTCTCGCGGCGACGACGGCCAGGGCGCTCGAAGCCGGCGAGGCGGAGAAAGTGTTTTCGAGCGGCGATGCCACCGCCGCGCTCGGCGGCGCCGGCAAGGCGATCGAGGCGGAGTACGCCGTGCCGTATCTTGCCCACGCCTCGATGGAGCCGATGAACGCGACCGCGCGCATCGCGGCGGATCGCTGCGAAGTGTGGGTCGGCGTGCAGGATCCGCTGGCGGCGCGCAAGGTCGCAGCCAAGGCCGCCGGCATGAATGCGGACGACGTCGTCATTCACACGCATCCGCTCGGTGGTGGTTTCGGCCGCCGTCTGCCGGGCGCCCATGACTTCATCGATCAGGCGGTGCGCATCGCCAGGGCGATGGCGCCGGCGCCGGTCAAGCTGATCTGGAGTCGCGAAGAAGACATCCAGCACGACTACTACCGGCCCGCAGTCATCGGTCGCTACAAGGGCGCCATCGATTCCAGCGGCAGACCGAGCGTGTGGATCTCGCGCTTCAACGACGTCGCGGGCGCCGCTGCGCACGTGCCCTATGCCGTGCCGAATCAGGACATCCGCTCAGTGAAGGTCGCAAGTCACGTCCGTACGGGATCGTGGCGCTCGGTCGAGTTCTCGCAGCACGGCTTCTTCACCGAATCGTTCATCGATGAACTCGCGCACGCGGCCGGCAAGGATCCGTTCGAGTTCCGTCGCGACCTGCTCGAACATGCGCCGCGGCACCGCGCCGTACTGGAGAAAGCGGCGTGGATCGCCGGCTGGGGCGCAGAACCTGCACCCGGCCGCGCACGCGGCATCGCGCTGGTGGAGAGCTTCGGCACCATCGTTGCCGAAGTCGCGGAGGTCGAACTCGTCGACGATCGCATCAAGGTCCACAACGTCTGGGCTGCGGTCGACTGCGGCTACGTCGTCAATCCGGATACGGCGCTCGCGCAGATCGAAGGCGGCATCGTCTTCGGCCTGTCGGCCGCGCTGTTCAGCGAGATCACGGTGCGCAACGGTCGCGTGACTCAGTCGAACTTCAACGACTATCCGCTGCCGAAGCTCGCCGACGCACCGCGCGTCAAGGTCGAGTTCATTCACTCCGACGCCGCGCTCGGCGGCCTGGGCGAGCCTGGGGTACCGCCGATCGCGCCCGCCGTTGCCAATGCGGTGTTCGCGTTGACGGGGAAGCGGTTGCGGTCGTTGCCGCTGAGGGTGGGGGATTCGGAGGCCGCAAAGACCGCATAAAAGAATTTCTAAAAGGTTAAGGGTGTGCTGGCGTAATGCGTCCCTTCCTCCGCGCAGCGGGGGAAGGACAGGATGGGGGGCTTGAGAAAGGGAGCGCTGTCGTGCGCCCCCACCCCAACCCTCCCCCGCTACGCGGAGGAGGGGGCAGGACACGCAAACGACCTCTCTACCAGAATCCCTTCGATTTCTTTTATGCGGTCTTTTGCGGCTCTCTCGTAATTCCGCTCCCGGCCGTACTGAACGACCGCCCCGGACGATTCGCCAGCACCGCCTGAATCTCCGCCACGATGGCGAGCGCAATGCTCTCCGGCGTCTTCGCGCCGATGTCGAGTCCGATCGGACCATAGAGGCGATTGCCGAAGCGTGTCGCGCGCTCGCCGATGTCGTTCATCAGTCGCACGCGGCGCGGTGCGGGACCGAGCAGGCCGATGTAGGGAATGGCACTGTCGGCGAGTGCCGCGAGATAGGCCTCGTCCGAGGTGAGGTGATGGCTCATCACCACGGCCGCATCGAAACGCGTACCGTCGAGGAAGCCGGACAATGTCGCAGCCGGTCGCAGTTCGACGCTGCGCGCGCGCGGGAAGCGGTCGACGATGGCGTAGGCAGGGCGATGATCCAGCACGGTGATGTGCCAGCCCATCAGGCCGGCGATCTCCACCAGCGGCATGGCATCGGGGCCGGCGCCGAGGATCAGCAGTTTCGGCGGCAGCTCGACGGGGACGATGAGGAACTCGATGTCGTCCGCGTTCACTGTCGCTGCGCTGCCGGCCGAAGCAATCGCCGTTTGCACGGCAGCCGGCAAGGCGCCGGGTTCGTCGCTGCGAAAGGCAGCGCCCAGGGCGAATCGCGGATTCGTGCTCGCGGTCACGAGCGCAATGCTGCCGGCAATGTGCCGGTTGCGGCAGCGATCGACGAATGCATAGGGCTCGTAGTCATTGGCTGCGTTCAGGCGCGTCAGCAGGATGCGCATCGCACCTTCGCAGCCGAGACCGATGCCCCAGATCAGATCGTCGGAACTGCGCGTGTCGTATTCGGCGATCGAAGCGTTGCCGGTTTCCAGCACCTTGCGCGAGCGTTCGACGAGATCCGCTTCGAGACAGCCGCCGCTCAGCAGTCCCGCGGCGCTGGCGTCCTGCGCAATCAGCATCTGTGCGCCGGCCTTGCGATACGTCGAGCCGATGGTGTGGATGATGGTGGCGAGCACCAGCGGCTCGCCGCGCTCGCGATGCAGGCGAAAGAATTCCCCCAGCGAGACAGGTCGATGGTTCATGCAGACATGCTGGCACGAGGCGCCGGCTGCGCGCCAGATTCAGCGAATCCCGCAAGCGGGGCGGATTCACGGGCCGCATTCAGTGGTTGTTAAACTGCCGCCGTCCAGCATCACGCCGTCCTTTCACCGGAGATTCCGACACATGCGCAGACTGCTTTCCGCAATGGCCTTCGCCGTTCTTCTGAGCGTGCCCGTTGCCTCCTTCGCTGCTGCGAACGTCAGCTGCAGCATGACCTTCAACATGAAGGGCTGGTCGGCGATCTACAAAACCTACAGCGGCACGGGTACGGTGAAATGCTCGAATGGCCAGACCGCCCGCGTGAAACTGTCCGCCAAGGGCGGCGGATTGACGGTCGGCAAATCGGAAATCGAGAACGGCCGGGGCGAATTCTCCGGCGTGAAGGGAATCGAGGAGGTCTTCGGTTCGTATGCCCAGGCCGAAGCGCATGCCGGCGCGGTGAAGTCTTCCAGGGCGAGCGTCATGACCAAGGGCGAGGTGTCGCTGGCATTGAGCGGCACCGGCCGCGGCTGGGACCTGGGCATCGCCTTCGGCAAGCTGACGATTTCGCGCTAGCTTCCTGTGGGGCCGGCTTCAGCCGGCCTTTCCGAGTCAGGCTAAAGCCTGACCTACAGTCGGAGCCGGACACCGCGTCAGTTCTGCGTTGCAGCGCGCGTCGCGCCACGTTTCTTTTCCCCGGCCAATCGCGTCGCGAATACAATGCGGGCTCGCCCGGCGAGATCCCGATGCATGGACAGTCGGGACGAAACAAACTGGAAGAGTTCAGCGCGCGGAGCTGCAGCCTGCGGCTTCGGGGGATTGCGATGGCAGACGCATCACAGAATCTTGCATCGTCCGGCGCGACGACCGGCAGCGGCTCCGACGTCATCGTCATCGACGTACTGCCGCAGCATCGCTTCGACGAAGCTGCCCTGTGGCGTTATCTCGAAACGCATCTCGACGATTTTTCCGGGCCGGCCCGGCTGCGGCAATTCCAGGGCGGGCAGTCGAACCCGACGTTCCTGATCGAAACCGCCTCGCGCAAGTACGTCCTGCGCAAGAAGCCGCCCGGCAAGCTGCTGCCGTCGGCGCACCTGGTCGAACGCGAGTACCGCATCCTCAGGGCGCTGCCGTCCGATCAGGTGCCCGTGCCGCGCGCGCGGGTGCTGTGCGAGGACACGTCCATCATCGGCACGGCGTTCTACGTGATGGATCACATCGAAGGTCGCGTGATCACGGGCGTCACGCTGCCGCAACTGACGCCGCCGGAGCGTCGCGCGGTCTATGCGGACTTCGCGCGCGTTGCCGCAGCGCTGCACGGCGTCGACTACCAGGCCTGCGGCCTCGCGGACTTCGGCAAGCCCGAAGGCTACGTGGCGCGCCAGCTCGATCGCTGGAGCAGGCAGTACGTCGCTTCGAAGACCGACGAAAATCCCGACATGGACAAGCTCATCGCATGGCTGGCCGCGAATCCGCCGTCGCGCGATGAGACCGCCATCGCCCATGGCGACTTCCGCATCGGCAACACCATCATTCATCCGACCGAGCCGCGCATCATCGCCTTGCTCGACTGGGAACTCGCCACGCTCGGTCATCCGCTCGCCGATCTGGCCTATGCCTGCATGTACTACCACATGCCGGCGGGCAGCGACGTCGGCGCTGGCCTCGCGGGGCTCGATCTGCAGGCGCTCGGCATTCCCGGCGAAGAGGAATTCCTCGCGATCTACCAGCGGCATTCCGGCCGCCAGCAGATTCCCGACTGGCGCTTCTTCCTCGCCTTCTCCTATTTCCGGATGGCCGCCATCACGCAGGGCGTGTATGCGCGTGCCCTGCAGGGAAACGCCGCCGATCAGCGTGCGATCGGCTATGGCGAGGCCGCGAAAGTATTCGCGGGCATCGGCCGCTCACTGACTCATTGAAACAACCAGGCTCAGCGCAGGTACCTCATGTCTGCCCAACCCGAAACTCCGCGCGGTTCGCTCGACGACTTCCGTCGCGAGACCCGTCAATGGCTCGAAGCCAACTGTCCGCCCGACATGCGTCTGCCCGTCGTCGATGAAAGCGACGTCTGCTGGGGCGGCCGCCATGTGAAATTCAAGAACGAAGCGCAGCGCGTGTGGCTGCAGCGCATGGCCGAGCGCGGCTGGACCGTGCCGGAATGGCCGAAGGCCTATGGCGGCGGCGGCCTCGGCAAGGAAGAAGCGAAAGTGCTGCGCGAGGAGATGGCGGCGCTCAATTGCCGTGCACCACTGACGTCGTTCGGCATTTCGATGCTCGGCCCCGCGCTGCTGAAATACGGCAACGAAGCCCAGAAGCGCGAACACATTCCGAAGATCGTGCGCGGCGAGATCCGCTGGTGCCAGGGCTATTCCGAGCCGGGCGCCGGTTCGGATCTCGCGTCGCTCAAGACGCGCGCCGACGACCAGGGCGATCACTTCCTCATCAATGGTTCGAAGATCTGGACCAGTTACGGCGACAAGCCCGCCTGGATCTTCTGC
>OEIU01000072.1_pt1 | contig 97172 bp, 72 predicted proteins | sample 1539221 | NCBI WGS metagenome assembly OEIU01 (sample SAMN03792071, study PRJEB22550) | activated sludge metagenome | feature: wastewater treatment plant; material: activated sludge; isolation source: Wastewater treatment plant of a petroleum refinery complex | place: Argentina: Zarate | collected...
GGCGGGCCGCCCTCGCCGGACAGTCCGGTGGGGGGGGGGGTGGGGAGGGGTGGGGGGAGTTGTGAGCCGGCCCGTGCTGATCTTTCCGATCTTTGCCACGCTGGTGTGGGCGCTGGCCATGTACTGGCGGCGGCGGTGGCCGTCGTTTGCGATCGTGTCGGCGTCGCTGGTGCTGCTGCTGGGCGTGTCGCGGATATTCGCCGCGTGGCACGAGCACCTGCCGCCGATGAGCCACTTGTTCTACGAGTTGCTGTGGCCGTACATCGGGCTCATCGGCGCGATCGGGTATTACATTTGCCTCCTGCCGCGCCGGCCTTCGGGGGACCTGTATTGCCGATCGTGCGGCTACCACCTGGCCGGGCTGAATCCGGCGGGGCTGAACTGCCCGGAGTGCGGGGCGCAGTGGAGGGGCGCCGGGAGCGGGCTGGAGCCGCCGCCGGAAGCACTGATCCCGATTCCGCGCGGACCGGGGAAGAGGCGCGTGATGTAGCGCGGGCATCGTGCCCGTGCGGTGGATGCGTGCGCGGAGCGAGCGACCGGGCGCACCGGGCACGAGCGGGGGTGTCGGATCGCCGAGCGAGGGCGTTGCGGCCGGCACGGGCGGGACGTCCGTGCTACCCGCGTGCCAGCCGCCAGACCGCCCCGAGCAGGAGGATCAGCAGCGGCAGTCCGCCGATGAGGCCCCATCGCAGGGTGCTGAGCATGCCGTCGCTCAGGGCGGGGATTCGGGGGACCTCGCGGGCGGTTGCGCTGGCGCTGATGAGCGACTCCTGGCCGGCGAGCCAGTGGATGCTCGCGTCGAGAAGTTCCATGTTGCCGGGATACGCCGGCACACGCTGGCCGCCGACCTCGGCCTCGGCCCCGATGACCTCGGCGGAGATCCACTTGTTCGAGCCGATCACGACCACCCGCTGCTTCCCGCCTGTCCCCGCGGGCGCTGACCGCTCGGCGGCGACGACGATCGGCCACCCTTTCGGCGCGGCCGTGGGCCAGGATCCGAAGATGTCGTCGTGGGTCGGATCGGGCGAGGGCGGGTTGGCGAGCATGGCCTGCTGCTCGCTTGGAATCTGCGAGAAGCCGAGCCATTCCGACTCGGCCCAGACGTCGCGACTTGACGAGTCGATCACGACCACCGGTTGCACGCCTTGGGCTTTGTCGGCGATGGCCACGGGGACCGCCCAGGGCAGGTAGGTCGCCAGGCCGCGGATGGCCTTGGCGATGGGATGGTCGGTGTGCGGGTCGGTCACGATGGTGTCGGCCGTCACCACACGGCCTCGCGGGCCGGTGGTCTGGTGGAGCAGCGGTCGGCCGCTGTCGAGGCGGATGCCCAGGGGACCGAGGACCTCGGCCATCGGGTCTTTTTGCCCGAGGGACTGCATCGTCGAGGGAACCTCGCAGAAGAGCACGCGCTTGCCGGCGTCGATCAGCTTGGTGCAGGCCGCGACGAGCTTGCCGAGGCGGAGGGCGTCGTCGCTGGTGTTTGCGCCCATGGAGAGCACGATGTAGACCACCGGTCGCTTGCCCGGCGGATCGAGCGACTTGAGCACCGGGGGTTCTGCGTCGAGGGCGGCGGGCCACTCGGCCGCGTCGATGCCGCGAAGACGCAGACGCTCGACGATCGGGAGGACGGGGCGGAAGTCCGGGGCGATGCGGATATCGCGCCCGTGGACGAAGACGACGATCGGGGCGTCGTCGCGGGCGAGGGTGGTGATCGCGCCGGCGAGGAGCTCCTCGGTGCGGGCCCGCAGGTCGAGCTGGATGCCGTCCTGTGCGCCGGGGGAGCGGGGCGGGAAGATGGCCGAGAGTTCGACGCTGGTGACCGTCGTCCGATGGTCGGTCGAGGGGGGGGCGATGACGATGGCCGCGCTGGAGCGTTCGAGCACGCGGAGCACCGAGCCGATGGGGGTCCGGGGCAGGTCGTCGAGCAGGCCGAGGGACTGGCCGATGAGGGTGCGGAGGGCGTTGGCCTCGGCGGCGGGGGCGCGGGCCTGGGAGCGGACTTCAAGAGAGAGGAGTTTGTCGTCGGTGCTGCGAGTGATCTGCTCGAGGGTGTCGCCGGCTTTTCCCACGAGTTCCAGGGCGGCGGAGACTGGCACGCGCAGCGCGGCCACGGCCTCGTCGGTCGCGGGTGCGGGCGAGCGCGGGCCGCCCGCGGAGTGCGTCGCCGCGTCCCTGGCCGCGAGTTGGGCCTTGGAGAGGTCCTCGGCGGCGACGCGGCAGCGTGCGGAGAGGTCGGCGAAGAGGCGTTGCAGGCCGGGTCCGCTCGGGTCGGAGTCCTTGACGCTGTCCTTGAGGGCCGAGAGGCGGGTGGAGAGGGCGCCGAGGGCGGCGACGTGGCCCGCGACGGCCTGGGAAGCACGCTCGAGGCCGTCGCGCTGCTTGTCCAGCGCGGGCTTGAAGCGGGCGACGAGCCGGCCGACGAGCGCGTCGAGGTCGGTCAGGCCGCGCGGCGAGGAGACGTCGATGATCGTCGTTCGCACGTGCGACGAGGCCCGGGAGAAGTTGTCGAGCACGTCCTGGGTCCGGCGGGCGGCGGCGGGGTCGAGGGTGGAGAAGTTGGCGGTGACAACGACCTCGTACTCGCCGGTGAGCGAGGTGAGCAGGGCCTCGGTGCGAGGGGAGAGGTGGTGCTCGCGGGTGGAGGTGGCGTCGAAGCGGCGCGGGAAGCGTTCGGCGAGGATGCCGGCGAAGGCGCAGCAGGCGGTGACGGCGAAGACCAGCGCGATGGTCTGGAACGCGAAGCGGGTGCGCCGGATGACGGCGGGCTTGGTGAGCGTGTTGGGGGAGCTCATCGCCACCTCCGCGATTGCAGGACGACCGTGGCGAGCATGAGGAACCAGACGCTTGCGGCGAGGAAGAAGGTGATGTGGGCGGTGTCGATGAGGCCGCGGTAGAAGTCGGCGGCGCGAAGGCTGGGGGAGAACTCGAACGCGAGTTTGGCGATCTGCTCGGGCAGGCGGGGGGCGATCATGCCTGGGACGAGGTCGAGCAGGAGGAGGACGAAGAGCGTGCCGAGGAAGGCGAGCGTCTGGCTGCTCGTGCAGGCCGAGGCGAGCGTGCCGACGGCCAGGTAGAGCATGCCGAGGAGCAGGAGCCCGGAATAGCCCGACACGATCGGCCCGTAGTCGGGGCGCGACAACGCCCCCAGGACGGCCACGTAGACGAGGGTCGGCACGAGCATCGTGGCCAGGAAGAGCACCGCGGCGAGGTACTTGCCGATCACGAGCACGGCGTCGCCCGAGGGCGAGGTGAGGGCCGTCTCGATGGTTCCCGAGCGGAGTTCCTCGCTGAAGAGGCGCATCGAGACGGCGGGGCAGAGGAACATGAGCAGGAACCACCAGGTCAGGAAGACGTCGCGGAGCGTCGCGGGCGAACCGGGCGTGAGGGCCTTGGTGAAGAAGAAACTCGAGAGGCAGACGAAGAGCGCGACGACCACCCACCCGAGCGGGATGCGGAACATCGACGCGTACTCGCGCCAGGCGATCGCGCAGAGTGCTCTCATGCGGCGGCGCTCCCCCCGGCCGCGCGGGCCTCGGCCGCGGCGCGACGCTCGTCGCTCTCGATGACGCGCATGAAGACCTGCTCGAGCGTCGGTTCGGCCCTGCGGAGTTCGCGGCAGACCACGCCCATGCCCGCCAGGGTGATGCCGATCGGCTCGCGGACGTCGCTGGCCTCGGGCGTCGGCGTGACGACGAACCGGGACCACTGCTCGTTTGAGCCGTCGCCGGAGAGTTGCACGCCGACCACCCCCGGCAATCCAGCGAGGGCGCGATGGATCTTCTCCCGCCCCCCGGGGGAGGTCTGCACCTCGACGGTGTGGGCGAAGGCGTGCTGCACCTGCCTGACCAGGGCGGAGGGCGCCCCGTCGGCTCGGAGCCGCCCGCGGGCGATGATGAGGACCCGGTCGCAGGTCGCCTCGATCTCGGGGAGGATGTGCGATGAGACCAGCACCGTCCGGTTCTCGGCGAGGTCCTTGATGAGCGAGCGGGTCTCGCGGATCTGGGTCGGGTCGAGCCCGCTGGTGGGCTCGTCGAGGATGAGCACGGGCGGGGAGTGGACGAGCGTTCCGGCGAGGCCGACGCGCTGCTTGTAGCCCTTGGAGAGTTGCCCGACGCGCCGGTGGGCGACGTCCTTGAGCCAGCAGCGTTCGATGGCCGCGCCGACGCCGGCCTTGGCTTCGCGGCGGGCGAGCCCGTAGAGGCGGGCCCGGAAGAACAGGTAGTCGCGCACGCGCATCTCGGGGTAGAGGGGCGTGGACTCGGGGAGGTAGCCGATGGTCCGGCGGGCCCCGATGGAGTCGTTGATGGTGTCGAGGTTGTTGACCCGAATCGCCCCTGCCGAGGGGGGCAGGTAGCCGGTGATCATGCGGATGGTGGTGGTCTTCCCGGCCCCGTTGGGCCCGAGCACGCCCACGCATTGGCCTGCGGGGATCGTGAAGGAGACGTCGTCTACAGCAACGATCCCGCCTCCACCCCCCCCGGGGCTGCCTTGGCCTCCAAACCACTTGCTGACTCGTTGCACCTGGATCATGCGGGAAGGGACAGTAGGGGGAGGGGAGGGGGACAGGGAGCGGGGAACGGGAGTCGCGGCTCCTTGGCGTGGCGTGCCCCTTGGCCCATGGGCGCCCTGATGGGATTTCTTCGGGAACCCCAACCGGCAGGGGTTGCGGACGTATGACTAAAATGGGGGGCTTCGAATCGGGATGCCGATGAGCCCTCGCCGGTGTTCGGTTTGCCGATACGAAGAACGCATGAGCCTGCCTCGTCCAAGATTGCTGCTTGTCCAAGGGAACAAACCCCTTGCCGAACGCCTTGCGCAGGCGCTCTCCGGGCAGTTTGATGTGATGGTGACCGACGCGGCGGGAGTCAGAGTGCTCTCGCCGCGGGGCGTTTTGGGGGCGGCCAGCCAGGGGTACCAGATCGTGGTCGCCGATGCGGAGCTGCTGGCGGGGGTGTCGAGTTGCGCGCCGGTCATCCCCGGGGCGGTTCCGGAGGGAGAGGCGGCGGCCGCGCTGGCCGCGATCGGCGAGGGCGTGTGCATCTGCACGCTCGAGGGCTCGCTGATCTGGGCGAACGATCGGTTCAACGCGTTCGACGATCAGACTCGGGCCCGGATCACGGCGGTGTGCCGGCGGGCGGCCGCGCTGTACGAGGAGCAGATCCTCAAGCAGGAGCCGGCGGGGTTCAGTTTCGGCAGCCAGAAGTTTGACGTGGCCTCGCCCGACGAGAGCAAGTTCTACGAGGTGGTTGTTTCGCCGGTGCGGACGCCCCCCTCCGATCCGGTGTTCGACGGAACGGAGATGGCCGGCGGCGGGCCGGGCCGGATCGACCGTGTCGCGGCGGTGGTGTGGGACGTTTCGCAGTCCAAGCGCGTGCAGCAGAAGATGGACGCCATCGACCGGGCGGGCTCGGAGCTGGTGCGGCTCGACGCCGAGAGCGTGCGCAAGAAGCACGTGGCCGAGCGTCTCAAGGTGATGGAAGAGAAGATCGTCAAGTACAGCCACGAGCTGATGCACTTTGATCACCTGGCCATCCGGCTCATCGACGAGCGGACCGGGAAGCTCGAGCTCGTCATGGCCAGCGGCCTTCCGCCCGAGGCGATGGACGTGGAGCTCTTCGCGCAGAAGGAGGGCAACGGGATCATGGGGTACGTGGCGGCCACCGGTCGCTCGTACCTGTGCGCGGATATCGGCAAGGACCGGCGGTATGTGATGGGCCTGCACGGGGCCCGCTCTTCGCTGACGGTGCCGCTGCGCCTGCACGACAAGATCATCGGGGCGTTCAATGTCGAGAGCGAGCAGCTCGCGGCGTTCACCGAGGAGGACCGGCAGTTCGCCGAGATTTTCGCCAATCACATTGCTCTGGCGCTGCACATTCTCGACCTGCTGGTGGTGGAGCGGGCGGCCACGGGCGAGACCGTCACCGGCACCGTGCAGGGCGAGATCCGCGAGCCGCTGCAGGACATCATCGAGCACGCGATGTGGCTCAAGAACGCGGCGACGGCCGACCCCGCGTTGAAGGAGCACGTCGATCGCATCCTCTCGGACTGCTCGGCGATTGCCGAGAAGGTGAAGGACGCGGCGGCGGGGCCGCAGCACATCATCGGGGCCGAGCGGGCGCTGGCGGAGCTCATCGTCGATCCGCACCTGACGGGCAAGCACGTGCTCGTGGCCGACGACGAGCCGAAGATGCGGCACACGATCCGGGACGTTCTGCGGGGCAAGGGGTGCCGCGTCACGGTGTGCTCGAACGGCCAGGCGGCGATCGACGAGCTGGAGGCTTCGGTCAAGCGGGCCACGGGCAAGTTTGACCTGGTGGTGTCCGACATCAAGATGCCCGACAAGAACGGGTACGAGGTCTTCGCCGCGGCCCGCCGGGTGGGCATCCATGCCGGCACCAAGGGGACCATCCCGGTGATTCTGATGACCGGGTTCGGGTACGACCCGCACCACTCGATCGTGCGGGCCAGCCAGGAGGGGCTGCAGTGCGTGCTCTTCAAGCCGTTCCAGATCGAGCGGCTGATGGAAGAGGTCCGAAAAGCCCTCGGCATCGTGCCAAAGGTGCCCGCCAAGGTCTGAGGGGGCCCCGCGCGCGGGCGTTCGCCGGGGTGCGGATAGACAACCGACCCGAGCCCCCGTAAAGTCGTCCCCACAACTGAATATCCAAGGGTGTGTACCGAAGTGGTCAAACGGGGCAGACTGTAAATCTGCTGGCTTACGCCTTCGTTGGTTCGAATCCAACCGCACCCATTGCTTCGACCTCGCGGCCGTGGGCCGCGGGGTTTTTTCGTGTGTCGGGGGGCTGCCGTGAGTCCGCATCGGAAGCGCGATGCCCGGGCCGGTGCCGGCGGAGCGATCGTCGGCCTCCCGGCTGAGTCCGATTCCCGTGCGGGCGACGGGCGCGACCATCGGGCGAGGGGCGAGTCCGTTCTTGCTGTTTCGATGTGCCCCGTGCGCGGGTTGTCGTTCGGGAGCCGGACCCTCTGAACCCGCCGGGCGCGAAGCCGGGGGCGTGATTTGGGACTATTCTCCGGCCATGAGCGCCCTGGCAACCACGATCGCGGCGCCCGGAACCGACCGCGGGTGCGGAGCGCGGCGGGCGGGCCGGGCCCGGCGGTCGGCCGCACCCGCCCGCGCGATGGGGAGTGGTCGATGAGCACCGAGCCCGCACGCACGCCGCCGTCCGACTCCGGCGCGGGGAGGCTGGGCACGTTCGCCGGCGTGTTCACGCCGAGCATCCTCACGATCCTGGGCATCATCCTGTTCCAGCGTCTGGGCTTTGTCGTGGGCGCGGGGGGCCTGGTCGAGGCGATCGGGATCATCCTGTTGGCGACGGCCATCTCGCTGGTCACGAGCATCTCGCTGGCGGCGATCGCCACCAACATGCGTGTGCGGGGCGGGGGGGACTACTTCCTGATCTCGCGCACGCTGGGCGTGGAGTATGGCGGGGCGATCGGGGTGGTGCTGTTCATCGCGCAGGCGGTCTCGATCGCGTTCTACTGCATCGGCTTCGGGGAGGCGACGGCCGCGATGCTGGGGAAGACCGGCGACGCGGCGACGATCTCCCTCATCGCCGCGACGGCCACGCTGATCATCGCGGGCATCGCGTTCATCGGGGCCGACCTGGCGACGAAGTTCCAGTTCTTCGTCATGATCGCTCTCGGCGTGGCGCTGGGCTCGTTCTTCGTGGGCGGCGTGCTCAACTGGGACAACGCGCTGCTGGGCGAGTCGCTCCGGGCGTCTCCCCGGCGGGCCGCCCCGCCGTTCTGGCTCATCTTCGCCGTGTTCTTCCCCGCGGTCACGGGCTTCACGCAGGGCGTGAGCATGTCGGGCGACCTGAGGGACCCCTCGCGCAGCCTGCCGCGGGGGACGTTCCTGGCGGTGGGGATCTCCACGGTCGTCTACCTCGGCGCGGCCGTCGTCTTCGCCGCCAACCTGCCCCTGGATGTGCTCGCGAGCGACTACGGCGCGATGCGAAAGGTCGCCGTTGCGCCGTGGCTCATCGAGGTCGGGGTGATCGCCGCGACGCTCTCGTCGGCGATGGCCTCGTGCCTGGGCGCACCCCGCATCCTGCAGGCTCTCGCCACCGACAAGATCATCCCGCCGCTGAACATGTTCGCGGCCGGGGCCGGCTCCACGAACAACCCGCGGCGGGCCGTGCTGCTGGCCGCGGGGATCGCGCTGGCGACGGTGGGGCTGGGCAACCTCAACGCCGTGGCCGCGGTCGTGGGCATGTGCTTCCTGCTCTCCTACGGCCTGCTTAACTACGCCACGTTCGTGGAGGCCCGGGCCCACAGCCCGGCGTTCCGGCCGACGTTCCGCTGGTTCAACGCGTGGCTGAGCCTCGCGGGCGCTGCGCTCTGCCTGTTCGCGGGGGCGATGATCAACCCGTTCGCGGCGGCGATCGCGGGGGCGGCGTTGCTCGCGCTCTACCAGTATCTCCGGCGTGCGGAGCCGCCGGGAACGTGGGCCGACAGCCGCTACGCGTACCACTTCCGGCGCGTCCGCGACCACCTCCTCGAGATGCGCGGCGGGTCGAGGCACGCCCGCGACTGGCGGCCGTTCGTGCTGGCCCTGTGCAACGAGCCGATCGACCGCGTGCGGCTGCTCACCTTCGCCGCGTGGATCGACGGCGAGAGCGGCTTCACGACGGCCGCGCGGGTGCTCACGCCCGGCAAGGTCGAGGCCCGGGGGGAGGAATCGGAGCGGGCCCCGGCCGTCAACGGCAAGCGGCTGGCCGAGGCGGAGGAGTCGCTGCGGGCCCAGGTGCAGGAGGCGGGCCTGGAGACGTTCACGCGGATCGTCTGGGCCCGCACCGTGAGCGAGGGGCTGGCCCAGTTGCTCCAGGCCCACGGCCTCGGGCCGGTGCGCCCCAACACGATCCTCATGAGCGCGCACGAGCAGTTCGGCGATGAGCCCCGCATGGGCGACGCCCCGCCGCCGGAGGCCCTCGCCGCCGCGCTGGGCCAGCGGAAGAACCTGATCCTGCTCGAGGGCGACTCGAAGGACTGGACCGCGCTGGAGAACACGCCCGAGGAGGAGCGCCGCATCGACGTGTGGTGGAAGGACGGGGACACCAGCCGCCTGTGCCTGCTGCTGGCCCACCTGATGACGCGGGCCGAGGGGTGGCGCGACGCGGAGGTCCGCGTGCACGTCATCAACCCGGCCAGCGCGGGGCGCGATGAGGCCCTCGGGCGCGTGCGGGAGATGCTCGACGATGTCCGCATCGACGCGGAGGCGGACCTGGTGGACTTCACCGGGCCCGAGTCGCTCGTGGAGCACTCGAAGGGGGCCTCGGTGGTCTTCCTGCCGCTGCGCGTGCGCGGGGGCCGGCTCACCGGGCCGCGCGGCGGGCTGCTGATGGAGTCGATGTCGGCCCTGCCGGTGTGCGCGATGGTGGTGGCGGGGGAGGACATCGATCTGGATGCGCAGCCGGATGAGCCGGCGCCGGATGCCACGGAAGAATCGCCGGATGCGGCGGCGGCCACCGATGGAGACGCCGCCCCCGCGCCGGAATCCGCGCCGGTCTCCTGAGCGATCGGGCGGTGCTCGGGGCACGACGTGTACGGAGGGGGAACGGAGGGCACGGAGGAAGGCGGCACGCGGAGGTGCGCGGGGGTTTCGCGGGGGTGCGCGGGGGTGCGCGGGGGTGCGCGGGGGTTTTCGTGGGTGCATCGGGCGGTGGTGTGGGCGCATCGGCGGTTGGCGTGCCCAACTCGGGGGCTGGTGTGGGCACACCGACGGCTGTGGTGGGCGCATCGGGTCCTGATGTGGGCGCATCGGCGATTGTTGTGGGCGCAACAACGATTGTTGTGGGCGCATCAACGGCTGTTGCGCCCACAACAACCGTTGTTGCGCCCACCTCGCGCGCTGGTGTGCGGCCGAGAACCGTGCGAACGTGCGCCGGTCGCGCTGTTTGCGCCGGTGCAGGCCGCGTGCGTGCGCGGTGGGGGCGGGTTTGCGTGCGATCGCGCTGGCGTGCGGGCGACGACGGGGCGATCCCGGGGGCGACATCCGGCCCGGGCGCTCGCGGCGTGTCGCCGCGGCGCACAGAACGGTTCGTTCGACCGGGCCATCACTCTGTTCCCCCGCGCCCGCGTGGCCGGGGGTGAAAGGCTCGGTGCCCCATGGCCACGGTGTTGCCCTCCGACCGTCGCGAGATGGTCCTGTTCGGAAACATGCACGTCCAGCCCTGGACCGACAACAAGGCGGCCCTGCAGCTCGGCGATGCGCAGGTGCTGGCGATGAAGAATGTCGCCCAGGCGGCCCAGGATGCGCTCGACGTCGCGGAGACGACCCGGCAATCGGCCCGGGCCGCGACCGAGGCGTACTACGCGGCCGTCACCGCCCTGCGGGCCAAGGCCTCCGAGTGCGTCCGCGTGATCCAGAACACCGCGAAGACCACCAACAACCCCGCGATCTACGCCCTGGCCGAGATCCCCGCGCCCGACCCGCGCTCGGCCATGGGCCCGCCCCCGGCCCGGCCCACCGACATCCGCGCCGGCCTCAACCCCGGCGGCTCCATCACCTTCACGTGGAAGTGCGCCAACCCGCGCGGCGTGGCCAACGTGATCTACTTCGTCAAGCGCAGGCTCAACGGCGAGAGCGCGTACACGCTCTTCGACACCGTGGGCGAGAAGATGTTCGTGGACGCGACCATCCCGTACTCCGCGGGCGGGGCGTCGTACATGATCACCGCGCGCAGCGGCCAGCAGTCCGGCCCGTCGAGCGAGGTCTTCAGCGTCGCCTTCGGCATCGGCGGCGGCGGGGGCGTGGTGATGACCACGAGCGCCGATGAGGGCCTGAGGATGGCGGCGTAGAGAAAGTGCAAAGTGCAAAGTGCAAAGTGCACTTCAAGACCAAGGCCCCGGGCAGACCGCTCGGGGCCTTTTCATGTGCACTTTGCACTCTGCACTTTGCAATGTGCACCGTGCACTGTGCGCCCTCGCCCCGCTCACTCCCACTCGATCGTCGCGGGCGGCTTCGAAGAGATGTCGTACACCACCCGGTTCACGCCGCGCACCTCGTTGATGATGCGGTTGGAGATGGTCGCGAGGACGTTGAAGGGGACGCGGGCCCAGTCGGCGGTCATGAAGTCCTGGGTCTCGACGGCGCGGACGGCGATCACGCTCTCGTAGGTGCGGCCGTCGCCCATGACGCCCACGGACCTGACCGGGAGGAGCACGGCGAAGACCTGGCTGGTGGAGCGGTAGAGGTTGCTGGCGACGATCTCCTCGAGGAGGATCTCATCGGCGTCGCGGAGCAGGTCGAGTTTTTCTCTCGTCACCTCGCCGAGGATGCGGACGGCCAGGCCGGGGCCGGGGAAGGGGTGGCGCCAGATGATCTGGTCGGGCAGGCCGAGGACCTCGCCGAGCTTGCGGACCTCATCCTTGAACAGGTCGCGGAGGGGCTCGAGGAGGTCGAACTCGAGGTCGTCGGGGAGGCCGCCGACGTTGTGGTGGAGCTTGATGGCGGCGGAGGTTCCGGCCGCGCTGTGGCCGGATTCGATGACGTCGGGGTAGAGCGTGCCCTGGGCCAGAAAGTTGTGGCCGTGCAGGCCCATGCTCAGCTGCGTCTCCTCGAAGACGCGGATGAAGCGGGCGCCGATGGCCTTGCGCTTGGCCTGCGGCTCGGTGACGCCCTTGAGATCGGCGAGGAACGCGTCGGCGGCGTCGATGACCTTGAGGCGGATGTGAAAATGGTCTCTGAAAGTTGTCTCGACGAGTTCGCGCTCGTTCTTGCGGAGCAGGCCCGTGTCGATGAAGACGCACTGGAGCTGGTCGCCGATGGCCTTGTGCAGGAGGGCGGCACAGACGGAGGAGTCCACGCCCCCCGAGAGGCCGCAGATGACGCCGCCTTTCCCCACGCGCTCGCGGACGCGGGCGATCTCGGTGTCGAGGAAGTCGGCCATGCGCCACGAGCCGGAGCACTTGCAGATCTCGTAGAGGAAGTTGCGGAGGATGTCCACGCCGTGGGGGGTGTGGGTGACTTCGGGGTGGAACTGCACGCCGTAGAACTTCAGGCCGCCCGGCATGGGGTCAACCACGCGGGCGGCGGCGATGGGGCAGGTGTCGGTGGAGGCGAGGACTTCAAGGCGGCCGCCACGGAGTGTCGGGGTACCCGGAGCCGTTCCCGGGTGGACCTGGTCGCCGTGGCTCATCCAGACGGCGGTCTTTTCCGGGATCGCGCCGAAGAGGTCGCGACGATCCTTGATGTTGAGCGCAGCGCGCCCGAACTCGCGCGAGTCGCCCTTGTCCACGTGGAAGCCCATCATGTGGCAGGCGAGTTGCATGCCGTAGCAGATGCCCAGAATCGGGATGCCGAGTTCGAACAGGGCGGGATCGCACGTGGGGGCGCCCTCGTCGTAGACGCTCGCCGGGCCGCCGGAGAGGATGATGCCCTTGGGGGCGAGGGCCTTGATCTCGCTGGTCGGGGTTTTCGGCGTGATGAGGAGGGAGAACGCCCCGGCCTCGCGAACGCGGCGGGCGATGAGCTGGGCCGTCTGGCCGCCGAAGTCGAGCACCACCACGACCTCGTTGTGCGGGAGCGAGGCCCGGTCGAGGGGCTTGTGAGAAGCGGCGGGGGTCGGGGCGTTTGATTGGGGCGAAGCGGGTGTGGACATGGGGAGGAAACGAGGGTAGCCGTGAACTTCCGTGATCCCGGGCGCGTCGTATGATCTGTCGAATGTCAACCGCTCCGGCCATGCCGATGCCGCGCCCCGCCCACACTTGTGTGTCGCGTGTGCTGGCGGCGGTGGCGTTGAGCGTGGGCGCCGTGTGGGTGGCGGGGGTGGCGGGGTGTGCCGATCCCGAGTCGGCCGTGGGGTTTCACGAGAAGGACCCGGCGGCCCGCTTGCGGGCCATCCGACAGGCGGCGGCGACGCGGGATGCGTCGGCGGTGCCGTCGCTGATCGGCCTCCTGCAAAGCGACGACCCGGCGGAGCGGCTGCTGGCGATCGGGGCCTTGGAGCGGATCACGGGCGAGACGCGCGGGTACGACCATGCCGCGCCGATCGACGAGCGGAACGCGGCGGTTGAGCGATGGGCTTCGTGGTACACGGGCACGAGTGGGGGGGGTGGGGGTGGTCGGGGATCGATGGACGCCAACACGCGGGCGCCGACGCCGGCGGGCGATGAGAGGCGCAGGACCGGATCATGAGCACCCCCACAAACGCAACCCCGGCCCATTCGACGCGAGCTTCGAGCGAGCCGCATCTGCGGATCGAGCTGCGGAGCAACCCGTTGCTGCTCAGCGGGGTGCGCGAGTTGATCGTGGCGCTCTCCCGGCGGCTGGGCTTCTCCGACGAGTCGGGCGGGCAGATCGCCCTTGCCGTGGACGAGGCGCTGTGCAACGTCATCCGGCACGGGTACCAGCGGCGGCCCGATCGTCCGATCTGGCTGAGCATCTGGGCCGAGGGGGGCGCGTGGGTGGATGGGGGCGCGCCGACGTCAACGGGCAGCGCGGGCGGGGAACGGCCGGATGCGCTGCGTATCGTCATCGAGGATGAGGCCAAACAGGTGAGCCCGGAGACGATCAAGAGCCGGTCGCTCGAGGAGATCCGTCCGGGCGGCCTGGGCGTGCACATCATCCAGACGGTCATGGACGAGGCCCGGTACGAGAAGCGGGGCACGACGGGGATGCGGCTGACGATGGTCAAGAAACGGGTCGGTTCGGTGGGCGACGGGGCGAGGGCGGCGGGCAACTGCGGATGTTCCGGGGCGGGTGCTCCACGGAAGGGGGCGTGTCATGAGTGATCTGCGAGGGCGCCATGGCGGGGCCGCGATGGCGGTGACGTTTGAGACGCGGGGCGCGGCGGTGATCGTGCGCCCGTCGGGCGACGTTGATCTTTCCGGCTCGCCGACGCTGCGCCAGGAGCTCCGGCGCGTGCAGGCGGGGGCTCCCGGGCGGCTGGTGATCGATCTTGCGGGCGTGCCGTACATGGACTCGTCGGGCGTGGCGACGCTTGTGGAGGCGATGCAGGTGGCCCGGCGCGCGGACACGAAACTGGTCCTCTGTGGCCTGCAGGACAAGGTCCGCTCGATCTTCGAGATCGCCCGGCTGGACACGGTGTTCGCGATCGTGGCGGATGTGGATGCGGCGATCGCCGGGTAGGCGCCGCGTCGCGTCCGGTCGTGGTACGCTCTCCCACATGGACCAGACCACCCCCCCCAGCGCCAAGCCCGGCCGCGCCCGGCCCCTGATGGGGCTGCTGGAGTTCCTCGGCTCGCGCACGCTGAGCATGCTCGAGGCGGTCGGGGCGGCGTTCTACCTGCTCGCGGATGCGGTCCATTGGATGTGGCGGGGGTTGACGCACCGGCGGACGCGATTGGGGCGGCCGGCGATCATCTCGCAGATGGTGCGTGTGGGCGTGCGCTCGGTGTTCATCATCGGGCTGGTGAGCTCGTGCGTGGGGCTGATCCTCGCGCTGCAGATGGCCCCGCCGCTTGATGATTTCGGGTCCAAGGACCTTGTGGCGAACATCACGGGCGTGGCGATCTTCCGCGAGCTCGGGCCGCTGATCGCGTCGATCGTGCTCACGGGCTTCGCGGGCGCGGCGATCGCCGCGGAGATCGGGACGATGGTGGTGGGGGAGGAGATCGAGGCTCTGGAGGCCCACGCGCTGAACCCGGTGCGGTTTCTCGTTGTGCCGCGCGTCATCGCGACGGTGATCAGCATGACGTGCCTGGCGGTGTTCGCGAATCTCGTGGCGGTGACGGCGGGGTGGGCCGTGGGCATCACCGCGCTGGGCATTCCCAGCGAGCGGTACATCGACAACATGCTCCAGCAGGTGAAGCTGGTGGATTTCCTGACGGGGATCGGCAAGGCCACGGTGTTCGGCCTGCTCATCGGGCTGATCGCGTGCACCAACGGCCTGCGGGTCACGGGGGGCGCGGCGGGCGTCGGGCAGGCGACCACCAGCACGGTCGTGCAGTCGATCGTGGCGATCATCTTCGCCGACCTGATGTTTACGGCGATCTTCTATTCGCTCGGCTGGGTGTGAGCGGCGGCGCTTGGACGGCGAGGCCGATCAGCGTCGGTACCCCAGGGGCTGCTCGATGAGCGCGACGACCTCTCGCAGCAGCGTCATCCCCAGCAGCCCGACGGCCGCCAGCGCGGTCAGCGCCCATCCGCCGGTGGTGAGCCCGACGGCGAAGAGCCACGCCGCGCCGTAGAGGGAGAGCCAGAGCGCTCCGTACCGGGCGATCTTCTCGGCCACGCGCGGGCCGCGTCCGAGCAGGTGGACGCGTCTCCAGACGAGCACGGCGAATGAGATGCCCAGCCCGAGGGGCACGATGCCGGCGTACCAGGAGACCCAGTCGGGCCACAGGCCGCCCTCGCTGCGGCCGCGCCACCAGCCGACGGTGAACATGACGGCGGTCCAGAAGATCCATCCGCCGAGGGCGAAGAAGGTGGCTCGTGCGGAGATGCCGGGGGCCTTGCGGCCGAGCACGTGGACGCAGGCGGCGACGAGCAGGGCGTGGGTCATCACGAGCCAGACGGGGATTACGAATCGGAGGTGCAGATTCGGCACCACCATCTGGCCCGCGTAGATGAGGCCGAGCACGATCAGGCCGACTCCCGGGACGTATTTGCCGGCGGCGTTGAAGAACAGGATCGCGCCCGCGACGAGCAGCGTGAGGAGGACGGCGGTGATCCCGAGCGGAGTCGCGCCGAGCACCGCGAGCCCGAAGGAGGCCACGACGACGGTGATCGCCCGGTCGTGGCTCAGGCGGCCCGAGGGGAGCGGCCGGTCGGGGTGCAACGCCTGGTCGCGGCGCCAGTCGAGCACGTCGTTGAGCGTGGTGGCGAAGGCGAAGAGCCCGAAGGCGTTGAGGCACCCGCCCGCCAGGAGCAGGCCGAGCGGCAGCGTGCGGAACGACTCGGTGCCCGGTTCGGGCGCGAAGCCGTGGGTCCAGAAGATGACGAACCAGACGTTCGCGATGGCCGCGAAGGCGGTGGTGACGCGCGCCAGTTGCAGCGCGGGGAGGACTCGGAGGATGAAACGTCGCATGGGCGGTTGGGGTCGCGGATGGTACCGCGTGCGTCACCCGACCGGGCCGTTGTCCGGCCGACCCGGAGGAACATCCTCGGGAAGGGCGTGGCCACGCGGAAACGTGCTCGAAGGCCCTCTACCATCCCGACCCATGCCTTCGAGCCCACGCACAGCCCGTTCGCGTTCGTCGGGGCCGGCGGCCGCGCCCGCCGTGGCGGTGGTGGTGAGCCGGTACAACGCGAGCATCACCGATCGCCTGCTGTCCGGGGCCCGCGAGGCCTGGGCGGAGGCGGGCTGGGGCGGGCAGCCGGAGGCGATGCGGGTGGTTCCAGCCCCGGGGTCCTTCGAGTTGCCTGCGCTGGCGTTGGCCGCGGCGGGCACGGGGCGGTTCCGGGGCGTGCTCGCGCTCGGGTGTCTGATCAAGGGCGAGACGAGCCACGATCGGTACATCGCCGAGGCGGTGGCCCATGGGCTGGTGAGCGTGACCATCGCCACGGGCGTGCCGTGTGCGTTCGGTGTGCTGACCGTGGACACGCCGGGGCAGGCCGACGACCGGGCGGGCGGTTCCGAGGGCAACAAGGGGGCCGACTCGATGCTGGCGTTGCTCGACACGATCACGCAGATCGATGCGCTGCGGGCGGGCGGCAAACGCTCCGGAGTGCCCGGGTTCGGGCGATCGATCCGTGACAAAGCCAAGAGACCTCGCACAGGGGGAAGGGAAGCCCGCTGATGTCCACACCGCGCGAAGTTCGCCGACTCGCATTCCAGATTCTCTACCAGCTCGACGCCATCGGCCCGGGCCACGACGCGGCCGAGGTTCTCGCGACGCTCGCCGAGGACGATGAGGAGGCGGGCCGGTACACCGCCGCGGAGCGCCAGAAGGCGTTCACGCTCGCCAGCGAGGCGTACACAGATCGGGCGGCGGCGGATGCGTTCATGAACGAGGCCGCGCCGGGGTGGCCCGCGCACCGGCAGGCGGCGGTGGATCGTGCGATCCTGCGCCTGGCCCACTACGAGATGACGAGCGGGAAGACGCCGCCGAAGATCGCGGTGAACGAGGCGGTGGAACTGGCGAAGGTGTTCAGCACGGAGAAGTCTCCGGCCTTTGTGAACGGGCTGCTCGACAAGGTGCTCAAGAAGGTGCTCGGGGAAGAGGGGACGGCGGACGGTGCGATCGCGGATGCCGGCGGCGTTCCCGCGAGCCCGGAAACGCCGGCAACGCCTTCGGATTCCGGCGTGTCCTGAACCACCCACATGGCCTCATTCTTCACCAAAGCCATCTCGAAGTTCAAGCAGGGGCTGGAGCGCACGCGCGATGTGCTCGTCTCCGGCGCGGGCGGGCTGAAGTCGCTTCTGCTCGGGCGCAGGCTCGATGAGGCGTTGATCGTCGAGATCGAGAAGGCGCTGTTGCAGGCGGACGTCGGCGTGGTCGGGACCAAGAAACTCATCGACGGCATCCGGGTGGACTACACCGCGGGCAAACTCACTCGCGGCGAGGATGTGCTGGACTATCTCAAGCGAGAGATGAAGGCCATGTGGCCGCCGGAGGATCGGGCTTTGCATTCCGCGCCGGCCGGGTCGGGGCCGACGGTGATTCTTGTGACGGGCATCAACGGGGCGGGGAAGACGACGAGCATCGCCAAGTTGTGCTCGATGCTCCGGGGGCAGAAGAAGACGGTGCTGCTGGCCGCGTGCGACACGTTCCGGGCCGGGGCGGTTCGGCAACTGGAGATCTGGTCGGAGCGGCTGGGCGTCGAGGTGATCAAGGGGCAGCAGGGGGGCGACCCCGCGGCGGTGGCGTTCGATGCGTGCAAGGCCGCGCTGTCGCGAAGGGTGGATGTGCTGATTCTCGACACGGCGGGCCGGTTGCACACGCAGGACCCGCTGATGCGGCAACTGACGAAGATCCGGGCGGTGGTGGCCAAGCAGATCCCGGGCGCGCCGCACGAGACGATCCTGGTGCTCGATGCGACGGCGGGTCAGAACGCGCTGCGGCAGGCCGAGGAGTTCTCGAAGTCGCTCAGGGATGAGACCGGGGGGGGCGGGGGCGTGACGGGGATCTTCCTGGCGAAGCTCGATGGGACGGCGAAGGGGGGGATTGTGGTCGCGATTCGCGCGGCGACGAACATCCCGGTGAAGTTTGTGGGGGTTGGTGAGACGCCGGAGGACATCGAGGCGTTTGATCCGGAGGCGTTTGTTGAGGCGCTCTTCGCGGCCTGACTCGCGTATCATCTGTCGGGAGCGACAATGACGTTTCGAGCGATCTATCGCGATGGTGTGGTGATCCTGCCGGAGAGCGCGGATATTCCCGATGGCTCGAGGCTGGATGTGCGGGTTGTCCGCGAGGCGAGGCCGAGGCCGAAACGCACCCGCACCACCGCGAAGAAGCCCGCCAAGGCTTCGAAGAAGCGGAAGTCGTCGCTGAACGATGCGTTGCGGGTGGTGATCGGAAAGGCGAAGGGCCTGCCGAGAGATGCGTCACGCAACATCGACCACTATCTCTATGGAGCGCCCAAGCGATGAGGGGGGCGAGATTCGTGGACACCTCGTTCTACGTGGCGTTGGTGTCGCCCTCGGACGAGCGCCACACACTCGCGCTCCACTTCGGCGAAGACGCCGGTCGCCGCTCGGTCACGACCGAGTTCGTGCTGATGGAGGTCGCCTCGTACCTCACTTCGCGGAAACAGGGGCGGCTGTTTCTGACACTCGCGGAGTCGATTGCGGCGAGCAGATCGATCCGCGTGGTTCCCGCGTCGCATTCACTGTTCGCAAAGGGTGTGGAACTCCTGAGGCAGCGCCCCGACAAGGGTTGGTGGCTCACCGACTGCACGTCGTTCGTGGTCATGGAGCGCATGAGGCTGTCCGAGGCTTTGACCGCCGACCATCACTTCCAGCAGGCGGGCTTCAAGGCGATGCTCGCGTGAGTCGATCGACCCCGGAGCCCGTGTGAGCACTCACTCCCACACTATCGTCATTGGCGCCGGCGGAGCCATGGGCTCTTCCACCTGTTATCACCTTGCCCGGCGTGGCCAGCGTGTTCTGGGCCTGGATCAGTTCCCCATCGCCCACGACCGCGGCTCCTCGCACGGGCTGAGCCGCATGATTCGGATGTGCTACTACGAGCATCCGGACTATGTGCCCCTGCTCCGGCGCGCGTACGAACTGTGGGGCGATCTTGAGCGAGAGAGCGGCGAGTGCTTGCTGCACATCACCGGCGGCCTGTACATGGGCCGCCCCGAGGACGAGGCCGTCGCGGGGTCGCTCCGGGCGGCCGTCGAGCATGGCTTGCCCCACGAGATGCTCGCGCGGGCCGACCTGGCCCGTCGCTATCCGCAGTTCGTGGTTCCCGACGACTTCGTCGGCCTGCTCGAGCCCGCCGCGGGGTGGCTGGCGCCGGAGCGGTGCATCGCGGCCGCGGCCCGTCTTGCGGTCGGGAGCGGCGCGACGATCCGCACGGGCGAGCGGGTGCTGGAGTGGCACGCCGATTCGACCGGCGTGGTGGTCCGGACGACCGCGGGCGAGTATCGGGCGCGGTCGCTGGTGATCGCGGCGGGGGCGTGGGCGAACCGCGTGGTGGGGGACCTTGGCGTGGCGATCACGCCGACGCGCCAGGTGCTCGGGTGGTTTCGTCCGAGGATGGCGCATCTGTTTGCCGCCGGCGTGCTTCCCGTGTGGGCCATGCAGGCCACGGCCGAGTTCGGCGGTGATCTGTTCTACGGATTTCCCAGCTCCGGTGAGGGCGAACTTGGTGAGGGATTCAAGCTTGCACGTCATGTCGCCGGTCCCGCGGTCGATCCCGACGGCTTCGATCGTGCATCGCGGCCCGGGGACGAGCGGGATATCCGCCCGTTTCTTTCTCGGTTCATTCCCGAGGCGAGCGGTGAGCTCCTCGGCCTGCGCATCTGCATGTACGAGAACAGTCCGGACCAGCACTTCATGATCGACCGCCATCCGACGCACCAGAACGTCATCGTGGCGGCGGGGTTCAGCGGCCACGGCTTCAAGTTCGCGTCGGTCGTGGGGGAGGTGCTGGCGGACCTCGCGACGCGCGGCGAGACGCGTCATCCGATCGGCTTCCTCGGGCTCTCCCGGTTCGACCGGCCCGGGCCTCGGGCGGCGTAGCCCGTGCGACCCTGCACGATGGTCCGCTCGATCCATCGCTCATCGAACCCGTACATGAGCAGGGAGAGCGGATCGACGGCTTTCGGCCAGTCCGGCTGCGCGGCCGGGCCTCGCGTCGGGTCGATCACGACCAGATCGGCCCACGCCCCGGCGGCGACTCGTCCAGAGTCTGTCCACCCCAGCGCATCGGCGTTCTTCCAGGTGATCTGCGCCCATGCCTCGGCGGGGGATGGCACGGGGGTGCGGCCGTCGGTCATGCGGCGCACCTTGGCCGTCTCGATCATCGCGCGGGCCACCCGGACCATGCACGGGTCCGGCCCTCCCGACACATCGCTGCCGAGCGCGACCCGCATCCCCGCGGCCATGCTGCCCGCGCGGTCCATCGTGCCCGCCTGCAGGAAGAGGTTGGCCGATGGGCAATGGGAGATGAGGCTTCCGGCCGCGCGGATCATGGCCCGCTCGGCGTCGCCCAGCCAGATTCCGTGGGCGAGAATGGTGCGGGGGGTGAGCAGGCCGGCTCGCTGGTACACCTCGGTGTAGTTGGCCGCGTTGTGCAGGCGCCCCACCAGTTGGCACTCGGGCACGGACTCGCTCAGGTGCGTCTGCACGGCCCACCCCGTTGCCTTCGCGAGCTCGCCGCTGCCCCGCAGCAGTTCATCGGAGCAGGATACGGCGAAGCGCGGCGTGACGGCCGGGCCGACCCGCCCGCGGGCCTGCAATGAGGCGGCCTCGCGGAGCAACTGGGGCGCGGGTCGGACCAACTCCGGGGGTGCCTGCTGGTCCATGAGCACCTGTCCGACCAAGGCGCGCAGGCCGACACTCTCGACCGCTTCGATCGCGGCCTGTGCTCCGGCGTGGTGGACGGTCGCGTACGCGGCGATGCCGGTGGTGCCCGCGGCGAGCATGCGCTTCGCGGCGCTGGCCGCGCATGCACCCGCGTGGTCGGAGTCGGCCCAGCGGGCCTCGGTCGGGAAGACCGCCTGGGTGAGCCACTCGAGCAGGGTCAGCCCGTCGATGCCGAGGCAGTCGAACTGGGGCAAGTGCACGTGGGTATCGACGAATCCGGGACAAATCAGGCATCGGTCGTGGCCGAAGTCGGGGGTTCCGATCCGGGCGGGGTCGAGGGTGACCTCGGCGATGCGGGGTCCGTCCAGGCGCACCTGCCCGAGGGCCAGCCGGGCGCCGCGGATTGGGTCTGGGAGGAGGATATGGCCAAAAACAAGCATGTTTTGCGGGTTCTTGAGGGCGGGGCGGGGGACGGGCGGGTGGGGATGGACGATGGGGGGAGGGGGATGGATCGTCCAAAGCTCCAGTTTTTCAGTCGAAATCCACCGACAGCCGACAAAAATGCGAGTTTTCCACATGGAATTTCGCGATTGTCGAGTTGAACCCACGACGGATTTCGGCTACAACGGTACCACAATCACGTGCGATGGATCGCACGAGTCCCTTTTTCGGAGAGAACGAATGGCGAAGAAATCGATGCCCGCAAAGAAGGCCCCCAAACTGACCGCGTCGTCCAAGCCCCGCAAGAAGGGCGAGCTCTACACCCTGCTCGCCGAGCACAACGAGCTGAGCCGCAAGCAGGTCGCCGGCGTGTTCGACACGCTCAGCAAGGTGATGACCGTCGATCTGGCCAAGCCCAGCGAAGGGCGCGACAAGATCTTCACGGTCCCCGGCCTGATGAAGGTCAAGGCCGTGTACAAGCCCGCCACGAAGGCCCGCGAAGGCAAGAACCCCTTCACCGGCGAGACTCAGATGTTCAAGGCCAAGCCCGCCAAGACCGTCATCAAGATCCGTCCCCTCAAGGCCCTCAAGGACGCGGTCTGATACGACCGACGCCGCGGGTCGCGAGTGAGGCTGCCGAAAGGCCCGGCCCGCCGACCCGCTGACGAGCTCACGCCCCGCCGATCCAGCCGCTCGCGGCCGATCGACGGGGCGTTGTCGTTGGATCCGGGTACCGCCGCGCTCCGCGTGGCGGACGAGGCAGAACACCACGCGGAGCGTGGTGGTACCCGGGAGGCGGGTCATGGCCGGGCCGGATGATCGTTCACGATGATCGACCCCAGGGGCGGGACGAACGTCCGGCCGTCCACGTCGAGGACCGCCATCCCGTGGTCGTTGAGGCCTTTGAGCACGCCCGAGACCTTGGAACCGTCGGGCAGAGAGACGATCGCGTCGCGTCCGAGGCCGTGGAGGAAGTGGCCGGCCTCGACGATGGTCTCGCGGTCGAGCCCGTCCGCGGTGATCGCGCCGCGGAGCTCGTGGTACAGATCGACTTCCAATAGCGCGGTGTCGACCCTTTGGCCGCGCTCCTGGGCGAGCGTTGTGGCGTGGGATCGAAACTCTTCGGGAAGGGCGACCGGATCGAAGTTCGCGTTGATGCCGACGCCGACGACGAGCCACGGTCGATTGCCCGGGGTCGGCTCGTGGACCACCTCGGTCAAGGCGCCGAGCACCTTGCGGCCGTGGGCCAGCACGTCGTTGGGCCACTTGAGGCGGACGAACGGATCGGTGGGGGCATCCTGGAGCGCCCGCCGAACCACGCGCAGGCAGGCGACGCCGACGCGCAGCCCCAATCCGTCGATCACCCTGGGCAGGTCCGCCTCGGCGCTGGGCCAGGCCAGCGTGAACCACAGGCCGCCGATGGGGCTGGCCCAGGCCCGGCCGAAGCGACCAACGCCGGCCGTCTGGCGTGCGGCCACGAACGCCACCGGCGCGGCCGCGAGCCGTCCGGCCTGGATCTCGCGGCGCGCGTGGGCGCTCGTGGAGTCGATCTCCTCGAAGCGCACGATCGGGCATGGGGCCTCGACGCGCACCGCGGCGCGAGCGGGGAGCGAGGAGGCGTGGGGCGTCTTCACACCTTGAGTGTACATCGGTATTGAGTTTGTGCCCGCCCGGCGCGTTTTCCACAATTCTCACATGAGAACGCGCAAAACCGCGTCCATGTCGTTGTCACAGAGCCGGTTTGGGCCGGAATGGAGAGGCGACGAACGGGCCGTGCAGGTCAGGTTTGCAGCACGCCCGTCCGAAACGGCCTGGAATAGTCCCACCCGTAGGTCGCCTCGAGGGCGCGGATGAGTTCCTCGCGGGTCTTGTGCGGTTCGATGAGGCGGTCCACCCAGCCGCGGGCCGCGGCGTGGCGGATGTCGGCCTGCTCGAGGTACGAGGCGTGCACCGCGTCGAGGATGGCCTTGTGGGTGGCCTCGTCGATCTTTTCGCCCTTGCGCTCGCGGCTGCGCTCCTCGATGCTCGCGAGCACGCCGGTGGCTTGATTTGCGCCCATGACGGCGCACTTGGCGCAGGGCCAGGCGTAGGAGAGGAACGGGTCGAAGGCCCGCCCGCACATGGCGTAGTTGCCCGCGCCGTACGAGCCGCCGAGGATGACCACGATCTTCGGGACCACGCAGTTGCTCATCGCGTTGACCATCTTGGCGCCCGCGCGGATGATCCCGTGCTGCTCGCTTTCTTTGCCCACCATGAACCCCGAGGTGTCGTGGAGGAATACCAGCGGGATCTTCCGCTGGTTGCAGTCCATGATGAACCGCGCGGCCTTGTCGGCCGAGTCGTGGTAGATCACCCCGGGGAGTTGGACCTGGCCGTTGCCGCCCGCCATGGACTTGGTGACCTTCTTCTGGTTGGCGACGATGCCGCAGGGCATGGAGCCGATCCTGGTATAGCCGCAGACGAGCGAGGGGCCGTACTCGGACTTGTACTCATCGAAGTCGGGGGCCTTGCCGTCGGATCGTGCATCGACCATGCTGGCGATGACATCGCGTACGTCGTACTGGCCTCCCGACTTGTCGGTGAAGGCGTCGAATACCGTCTCCCCCGGTCTTGCTCCCGCACTCCCCTCGGTGCCTCTGTGCCTCTGTGGTGAAGGGCTCGGCTGATACTTGGCGACAAGCGACTTCAGCCGCTCGATGCAGGCCTCATCGTCCTTCTCGCGGAAGTCGATCGTTCCGCTGACGGCCGCGTGCATCTTCGCGCCGCCGAGGTCCTCGTCGGTGACGACCTGTCCCACTGCGGCTTTCACCAGCGCGGGCCCGGCGAGGTAGAGACCCGATCCCTCGGTCATCAGCAGCGTGTCGCAGAGGACCGGGAGGTAGCCGCCACCCGCGACGCAGTAGCCCATGATGGCCGCGATCTGCGGGATGCCCTCGGCGGAGATCACCGCGTTGTTGCGGAAGATTCGCCCGAAGTCGTCGGTGTCGGGGAAGACATCCTCCTGCAGCGGGAGGAAGACGCCCGCCGAATCCACGAGATAGAGCAGCGGCAGGCGGGCCATCTGCGCCACCATCTGGGCCCGGATGATCTTCTTGCATGTCATTGGGAAGAACGCCCCGGCCTTCACCGTGGCGTCGTTGGCGATGATCATGCAGTCGCGGCCCTGCACCGGGCCGATTCCGGTCACGACTCCCGCGGCCGGGGCTCCGCCGTACTCGGCGTACATCCCGAACGCGGACCAGAGACCGAGTTCGACGAACTTCGACTCGTCGTCAACGAGTTTCGCGATTCGCTCTCGGGCGGTGAGGCGACCCTTTTCATGCTGGCGATCGGCCGCGGACTTGCCGCCGCCCTTGCGGATGATCGCCTCGTCGATGCGGAACAGGTCGTTCCGCTGGCGGAGTGTCAGGTCGGCGAGGTCGGGGTTGGCGGGCGCGGACGAGATTGACATGCGGTCCTCATGCAGCGTTGTCGGTCGGGAGGGTATGGGCGTCGGGCGCCGGCCGTCGGTGCATCCGGCATCCGATGGTTGCTCACAGCGTCGTCAGCGCCCGTCTGCCAAGCACGATCCCCGCGGTGGCCCACAGGGCCAGCGCGATCCCGCCGAGTATGGCCAGATCGCCGAGCGGCCACTTCCCGTTCATGAGCATCCCGACGGGCCGGTAGTAGTGCAGGAAACTCAGGAACGCGATCTGCTTGGCCGGATTCCAGAGCAACTCCAGGAAGTTCACCAGCAGGGAGCCGACGGAGACCACGAGCACGAGGAGCACCGCCCGGCCGCGCCGATCGCTCAGGGAGGACGCGGCCATTGCGGCCGCGCCGACGACCGCGTACACGAACCCGAGATTCACCAGCACCATGGCGAGGTTGCCCCAGTTGGGACGATGCTCGGGCAGGATGAAGCGGGCGCCGATGAAACTCCCCGCGTAGACCGCGCCGAGCATCAGCGCGCCGCCGAGCAACCACGCGGCGGTCTCGCTCAGGAAGAGTTGCCGGCGCGAGATCGGCAGGCCCATGAGCATGTCGATCGAGCCGCGCTCGATCTCTCCCGCCGGGACACGCGTGCAGGCGATGATCGTTTGCGTGAGCAGGAGGATGAGCACCACGGGGTGGGACCAGGCGATCGAGAAGGCGATGTCGGCGATGCCGCCGCCCCGGGCGTCCACGCCGAGGAGCACGTTGCGCATCTGCACGAAGCCGGGGGGCATGGCCCGCTGGATGACGCGGGCCTGGAACTGGGGCAGGGCGTAGGCGAGCAGGCCCGAGATGGTCGCCAGCAGCGCGGCGCACAGGAGTGTTGTCGGGAGCGTCTCCCGCAGGGCGCGCCGAACCAGGCCGATGTTGATCATGGGCGTTGCTCCGGCGCGGCGTGCTCCTCGTAGTACTGCTTGAAGAGCGCTTCGAGGTCGGGGCGGGCGATGGACAGATCCTCGATCGGCTTTCCCGCCAGCCACGCCAGCAGGTCTTCGATGCTGCCGCCGAAGTGGGCCGACCATGCCCGCGGCGATTGCTCGATGACGCGCAGGGCGGCGAGCCCGTTCGCGGGGGGCGTCACGCCCGCATTCCATCGCACGCGCACGACGTGCCCGGCCTGGCGCTGGAGCTCGCTGAGCACGCCGTCGAAGACAATCCGCCCCGCCCGCACGATCGCCAGTCGGTCGCAGAGCCGCTCCACCTCGCTGAGGGTGTGGCTGGAGAAGAAGACGGTGCGCCCCTGGCGCGATGCGCTGCGCAGATAGTCCAGCAGTCGGTCCTGCATCAGCGGGTCGAGGCCGCTCGAGGGCTCATCGAGGATCAGCAGGCGCGGCTCGTGGGCCATGGCCAGAATGAGGCCGAGTTTCTGGCGCATGCCCTTGGACATGCGCCGGACTTTCACCGACAGATCGAGCTCGAACATGTCGGCGAGGCGCGTGCCGCCGGGCATCAGATCGCGCCCCCGGACGCTGGCGAAGAGCCGCAGCGCGCTACGTCCATCCAGCCAGGGCCAGAGGCGCAGGTCGCCGGGGACGTACCCGACGTCCTGTTTGATGATTCGGGTCTCACGCCAGCAGTCCTTGCCGAAGATGCTCGTGCGCCCGTGCGTGGAGCGCAGGAATCCGAGCAGCACGCGGATGGTCGTGGTCTTTCCCGCCCCGTTGGGCCCGAGAAACCCGAAGAGCGTTCCTTCGGGTACGCTCAATGAGACATTCTCGATGCCGCGCCGCGGGCCGTAGCGGTAGGTCAGGTCGTCGATTTCAATGGGGTGCATCGAGAGGGTGGTCCCGCCGGGTCTTTGTGGGAGGGGAATCTATGCGTGTCGGTGTGATTCGCACGCAAGCCCTTGTCAGCACGATGTTTGGTAACTTATCCACAACTGAACCCAAACACTTGACGGCCTGTACGGTCTCTGGTAAAGTGATCCCCGATCCGGCTCGCGACCTGCGCCGCCCCGGATCCGAGGTGTCTGGGGTCATCTGACTCCGCCTCGCCCAGCGCATCGGCGTTCGAAGGCCCGACCGCTTCCTGCGTGCATCACCGCCCGGCGTCTGCGCGAGCAACCCGACCAGCGGCGCACCCAGCGAGCCAAGCCGGCCACCTTCGGCAAGTTTGAAAGGAGGGCCACTATGGCCCGCACTCCGCGCTCATCGTCCGAGTCCGCCTCCAGCAACGGCGTCGCTGAAGTCGAAGCGAAGCCCCAGGCCGCCGCACGCCCCGTCGTCGCGGCCCCCACCCCCCCGAAACCCACCAAGGAAAAACTGCTCGCCGTCGGCCAGGCCGTCGGCCAGATCGAGAAGGCCTTCGGCAAGGGCTCGATCATGAAACTCGACGAGCACGCCTATCTGGCCATCCCCGGCATCTCGACGGGCTCGATCTCGCTCGACCTCGCCCTGGGCGGCAAGGGCATCCCCCGCGGGCGCATCATCGAGATCTTCGGCCCGGAATCCTCCGGCAAGACGACCCTCGCCCTCACCGTCGCGGCCCAGGCCCAGAAGGCCGGCGGTGTCGCGGCGGTGATCGACGCGGAGCACGCCCTCGACCCGTCGTGGGCCCGCAAGATCGGCGTGAACATCGACGACCTGCTCGTCTCCCAGCCCGACTCGGGCGAGCAGGCGCTGGAGATCTGCGAGCTGCTGGTTCGCTCCAACGCCGTGGACGTGATCATCGTGGACTCCGTCGCGGCCCTGATCCCGCGTGCGGAGATCGAGGGGGAGATGGGCGACTCGGTCATGGGCCTGCAGGCCCGGCTGATGTCGCAGGCCATGCGCAAGCTCACGGGCATCATCGCCCGCTCCAACTGCACGGTGATCTTCATCAACCAGATCCGCGAGAAGATCGGCGTGATGTTCGGCTCGCCCGAGACCACCCCCGGCGGGCGTGCGCTGAAGTTCTACGCCTCGGTCCGCCTGGACATCCGGCGCACCGGATCGCTCAAGGAGGGGGACGTCGCCGTGGGCAACCGCGTCCGCACCCGCGTGGTGAAGAACAAGGTCGCGCCGCCCTTCCGCGACGCCGAGTTCGACATCATGTTCGACGAGGGCATCAGCGCCTCGGGCGACCTGATCGACCTCGCCGTGGAGTGCAACGTCGTGGAGAAGAGCGGGTCGTGGTTCTCCTACGGCGAGCTCCGCATCGCCCAGGGACGCGAGTCGGCCAAGAAGTTCCTGCGGGAGAATCCCGACATCTTCGACGAGATCCGGCGCAACGTGCTGGCCCTGAAGGCCACGCAGCCAGCCAAGGCGGGCGTTCCCGCGGCGGGCGAGGACATCGAGGAAGCCGAATAAGCACGGCGGATGCCGTGGTGGAGCCGCCGGGCTCCACCACGCTTCCCAAACACGAGCACCCGCCACACGGTGGACGCACGGACGTCCGTCGAGGTTTTTGTCCCTCACCCCAGCGGAAGGTCACGCATGTCCGAACGCGCCGACAATCGCATCGACTACATCGAACTCCCCGGCGCGGCCATGCCCGCCATGCAGGCGTTCTACACCAAGGTCTGCCACTGGACCTTCCAGCAGTGGGGGGACGACTACGCCTCGTTCAACGATGGTCGCCTCGACGGAGGGATCAGCACCGACGGGCAGGGCCGCACCAAGGCGCCCCTGGTCGTGCTGTACAACTCGTACCTGGAATCGACCCGGGAACGGGTGGTCGCGGCGGGGGGGACCATCCTGCGGGAGATCTTCGCGTTCCCCGGCGGGCGGCGCTTCCACTTCGCCGATCCGGCCGGGAATGAGCTGGCCGTGTGGTCGGACAAGTAGCCGCGATTGTCCGTTCTGGCGGCCGCGCCTATCGTCCGGCCACAACAAAATACGCGGCCGTGGCGGAATTGGCAGACGCGCTAGATTCAGGTTCTAGTAGGTTCACCCCTGTGGAGGTTCGACTCCTCTCGGCCGCACTTCGATAAGCGGGCAGCCCTTCGGGGTTGCCCGTTTTCGTTTCGCATGTCCGAGTTCGGGCGGACTATTTCAACTCCGCCAGCCCCGGAATGTCGAGTTCGACAAACACGCCGTCGATCCCGGCGCGTCGGCATTCCACCTCGCAGGCGATCATGTCGCTGTCCTTGGCGAGGAAGACCTCGGGTGCCACGGTGATCGCGGGCTTTCCGCCCTCATTCTTCAAGAGGCCGTTCGATCGCGAGATGATGGCGGGAGCATGGGATTTCCACGCCGCGGAGTCGATCCACACCCGGCCTTGCTTGACGGCGAGCAAAACGGCCGAGGGCTTGCCGACGAATGCTGGTCTGCGCGGTGGACGGAGAGTCCAGGTTGCAACGTCACTGGCGGGCAAGCCGCCGGTGCCACCCTTTGCGAGAACGAGCTCGGCGAATCGCGCGGCGACCTTCGCGGGCGGATCGGTTTTCTTGTATCCCTCGACGACCGCCGGCAGCGCCTTGCAGGCGGATTGCAGGATCTCCACCGCCCGGTCTTCGGTGTTGCCGCCGAGGCGGATGACCGCCGGGATGTTCAGGTTCATCTCCCAGAACGCCTTGGCGAGGCCGTAGGCCGACCAGAACTGCTCCTGGTTCGCCACGCCCGAGCCGGAGCCGAAGTACCCGATGAGCCCCGGCTGCGAGAGGATGATCCGGGCGGCGCGATAGACCTTGGCCGGCGACGGATTGCCCGAGGTGTCGCAGAAGTTCGCGATCGTGAACCCCTCGTTGGTGATCGCGTCCATGGACATCATCGAGCCGCCACCGCCCGCGCCGTGGAAGCCGATGAGGCCCTTGCTCCCCGGCGCGGCGGTCGTGTTCATCTGGGCGAAGAAGAACGTCCCGCGATGATCGTCCTGCTCGACCCGGTACGCGATGGTCTCGAGCGGGGTGGGGGGGTGGTCGAGCTCGCGGGCGATCTCGATGCCCAGATCGGGATGCCGGAACACGGCGTAGTCGTCGATCGTGACGCGGCAGTCCGCCGCCATCACCCGCCCGTCCCTCGTCACGACCAGGGGATTGATCTCCACCGATCGGGCGTCGTTGCCCTTGGCCACCGCGAATACCCGAGACACCGCCTCGGCGACCGGGGCTCTCGTGCCGGCCGGGATCGGCATGGCCTGCACGGCCCGCTGGAGCGCGTCCCGGTCCGGCCCGGTGTGGACGTCGCACGGGATGCGGCTCACGGCCGCCGCGCGTTCCTCGATGCCGGTGCCCCCGCCGAACGCGAGCAAGATGACGGGTGCGCGGGCGGCGTCGTCCACCGACAGGGAGACGAAGATCTCGGAGGCGATGGCAACCCTCTCCTCGACGAGCACGTGCGTGACGGGGAACTGGCCGACGGTCATTCCGAGCATCCGGGCCGCGTGCTTTGCGGCGTCGTCGGGCGTTGAAGCGAACGCCACGCCGCCGATTCCCGCTCGCCCCGTCGTCCACGCCTGGATCTTCACGACCACTTCGGTGCACCCGGACCCGAGCAAATCGGTCGCGGCTTGCCTGGCCTCCGCGGCGGAGGTCGCGGGCGACCCTCGGGGCACGGCGATTGCGGCGCTGGCGAGGAGTCTCTTGCCCTGATACTCGTGGAGTCTGGCCATGGGGGGGCCAAGTCTACCGGCGTTGTCTGCGCGGGGCCTGGGGACGGGACCGGGCGCGTGGCGGCAGAGCGCGCGAGGGCCGGCGCGGTGAGGCCGTTGCTGCGATCGACCGTGCCCGCGGTGATGGTCGGGCCTGGGGTAGACTCCGGCATGCCCGAAGCGCCGTGCCAGCACAATGCCGAGTCGTCGGTCCAGAGGGTCCGGGTGGTGCGGTGGAGGGGCGCGGAGCGGACGGAAGCGGAGGATCGGCTCGCCCGGGAGGAGCCGCTGGAGATACGAGTCCGGGGCCGGGCCGTGGCGGTGACGATGCGCACGCCCGGCCCGCCCGAGCACGACGCGGAGCTGGCCGCGGGGTTCCTGCTGAGCGAGGGCGTGATACGGGAACGGGCGGACATCGAGGCGATCGACGCGTGCGGGCGCAACGAGTGGGGCAACGTGCTCAACGTGCGGCTCGCGCCGCTGGTGCATGTGGACTTCGAGCGGCTCAGCCGCCATGTGTTCGGGTCATCCTCGTGCGGGCTGTGCGGAAAAGCGTCGATCGGGTCCTTGCGGGTGGGGATCGATCCGATCGCGTCGGGCGTTGGGATCGGGGCATTGGCGCTGGGGGAGATGCCGGCGCGACTTGGATTCGGGCAGCCGGCTTTCCGGCAGACGGGGGCGGTCCACGCCGCCGGCGTCTTCGACCCGGCGGGGATCCCGCGGGTGATCCGCGAGGACGTGGGGAGGCACAACGCGGTGGACAAGGCGGTTGGTCATGAGTTCCTGCGGGGTGCGACGCCGCTTGGGCGGTGCGTGCTGCTGGTCTCGGGCCGGATCAGCTTTGAGATCGTGCAGAAGGCCGGCGCGGCCGGGATTCCGATCCTCGCCGGAGTCTCGGCGCCGACCGCGCTGGCCGTGGAGTTCGCCCGGGAGGTCGGTGTGACCGTCGTGGGTTTCCTGCGCGAGGGCCGCATGAACGTGTACACCCATCCGCACCGGATCGAGGGCCCGTGAGCATCGCCGCGACGGACACCACCCTCGTCGTGATCGCCGGCGGCGCGGGGTCGCGCATGGGTGTGCCCAAGCACTCGATTCGGATCGCGGGCAGGCCGATCCTGGAAGATCTCCTCCGGCGGGCTGGGTGGGACGGTCCGACGATTCTGTCCCTCGATGTCGGCACGACCGGGCCGGTGGGCGGGGCGGAGGGATTCGGGGCGGTGGTCCACGACGCCGCGTCGGGGTTGGGGCCCCTCGCGGGCGTGGTGCGTGCGCTCGGGGCGTGTCGAACGGCGGCGCTGGTGGCGGTGCCCGTGGACATGTGCGAGTTCTCGCACGAGCATCTGGCGTGGTTCGTCGAGCGAGCCGCGAGGATCGGTGCGGAGGCCGCCATGATGCGTCGTCGGTTGGTTGCCGGAGAGCCGCTCGAGCCGTTTCCGCTCTATCTGACCCGGGCGTCTGGCCTGGTCATCGAGGGAATGTTCGCACGCGGCGAGCGGGCGCTGCGAAACCTGACGCGGGTTCCGGGGTTCGAGTGCATCGACGCCCCGGCGAACTGGCCCGAATCCGTCTGGACCAACCTCAACACCCCCGACGACCTGGCCCGCGCCGAACGCGCCCGTGGATACACTGAGCCGTCGTCAGCGTCGCGGCCGCGAAGGCCGGAGGTGGGCCGCCATGAAACTCCGCATCAAGGGTAGTTCGATCCGGTTCCGTCTGACCCGGCCGGAGGTGCGCACCCTGGCCGGGGCGGGTGTGCTGGAAGAGTCGGTCCACTTTCCCGACGGAACGACGTGGCGGTATCGGCTGGCCCGGAGTGCGGACGGCGCGTCGAGCGCGAGGGTGAGCGACGCGGGGCTCCATGTGGCGATTCCGGTCGGCGATGTGGAGTCGTGGGCCGAGAGCGAGCGCGTCGGGATCGATCTCCTGCTCCCCCTTCCCTCGGGGCGCTCGCTGTCGATCCTTGTCGAGAAGGACTTTGAGTGTCTGCACCCAAGGGCGTCGGAGAGTGAACGCGGGGCTTACCCGAATCCGGCCAAGGGCGCCCGCCCGTGAGCGGACAATCGTCCGATCCGACGGGCGCGTCCCCGCCGCCGGGGGCGCGTGGGGAAACGAGTCCCCCGCTGCTGGGCGAGAGGCCCTCGTACGCCACCGGCCTTCCGTCGGTGATGAATGCGCTTTGGGTCAGTCTGACCGCCATGGGTGCACGGCGGTCGCTCGGGACACTCGCGAACGTCAACCAGCTCGACGGCTTCGATTGCCCGGGGTGCGCCTGGCCCGACCCCGAGGGCCATCGGTCGATGGCCGAGTTTTGCGAGAACGGCGCGAAGGCGGTGGCCTCGGAGGCCACGCGGGCGCGGGCCGATCCCGCTTTCTTTGGCGCGCACAGCGTGGCCGACCTGGCCGATCGCAGCGACATGGGGCTCGAGCACGCGGGGCGGCTGACGCACCCGATGCTCCTGGACGAGGGCGCGACGCACTACCGGCCGATCGAGTGGTCCGAGGCGTTTGCGATCATCGCCGGCGAGCTGCGGTCGCTCCCGACGCCCGACGCGGCCACGTTCTACACCTCCGGTCGCACCAGCAACGAGGCCGCGTTCGTGTACCAGCTCTTCGTGCGTCGGTTCGGCACGAGCAACCTCCCCGACTGCTCGAACATGTGCCACGAGTCGAGCGGGGTGGGGCTCATCGAGTCCATCGGCGTGGGCAAGGGGACGGTCACGCTCGAGGACTTCGATCACGCCGACAGCATCTGGATCATCGGCCAGAATCCCGGGACCAACCACCCGCGGATGCTGGGCACGCTGGCCCGGGCCGCGCGCCGGGGGTGCGAGATCGTGAGCGTGAATCCCCTCCGAGAGGTCGCGATGGAGGGGTTCCGGCATCCGCAAGAGCCGCTCGACGTGCTCGGGCGCACCACGAGGATCGCTTCGATGTTCGTGCCGGTGCGGATCAACGGGGACATCGCGTTTTTCAAGGGCGTGATGAAGGAGGTGCTCGAGGAGGATGCCCGGCGCGGCGATGGAGCCGCCGTGGTGGACCGCGACTTCATCCGCGACCGCACGGAGGGCTTCGAGGCGTTCGCGGCCGACCTGCGGGCCGAGTCGTGGGAGGTGATCCTGGGGCAGAGCGGCCTGACGCGGGCGCAGGTGCGTGGCGCGGCCGAGGTGTTCATGCGTTCCAGGCGGGCGATCTTCTGCTGGGCCATGGGCATCACCCAGCACGCGAGCGCGGTCGGCAACGTCCAGACCATCGCGAATCTCGCGCTGCTCGGGGGCCACGTCGGCCGGAAGGGCGCCGGTCTCTGTCCCGTGCGCGGCCACTCGAACGTGCAGGGGGATCGGACGATGGGCGTCTCCGAGCGGATGCCCGGCTGGTTCCTCGACGCCCTCGGGAAGGAGTTCGCGTTCGAGCCGGCGCGCGGGCACGGTCTGGACGCGGTGGAGTCCATCCGGGCCATGCACGAGGGGCGTGTCCGGGTGTTCGTGGGTCTGGGCGGCAACTTCGTGGGCGCATCGCCGGACACGGCGCTCACCGCGGCGGCGCTGCGCCGCTGCTCGCTCACCGTTCAGGTCTCCACGAAGCTCAATCGGAGCCATCTGGTGACCGGCCGGCGGGCCCTCATCCTTCCGTGCCTTGGGCGCACCGAGCGGGACCGGGGGGCGGGGGGCGAGCGGTTCGTGTCGGTCGAGGACTCCATGGGCAAGGTGCACGCCTCGCGCGGCGTGCTCGAACCGGCGAGCGAGCACTTGCTGGGCGAGGTGGCGATCGTGGCGCGATTGGCCCGCGCGACGCTCGGTCCGTCCGATGCGCTGGAGTGGGAACGGTTCGAGGCGGACTACGACCGGATCCGCGATCGTATCGGGCGCGTGGTGCCGGGGTTCCAGGGGTACAACGGCCGCGTCCGCCAGCCGGGCGGCTTCTATGTGCCCAACGGTCCGCGGGACGGCGTGTTCACCACGCCAACCGGGCGGGCGAGGTTCGTGGCGCACCCGATTCCGCGCTGGGCGCTGGAACCGGATCGGCTGCTGCTGATGACCATCCGTAGCCACGACCAGTTCAACACGACCGTGTACGGCGACGGCGATCGCTACCGGGGAGTGCGCGCCGGGCGGCGCGTCATCTTCATGTCCTCCGAGGACCTGGCCTCTCGCGGGCTCCGGACGGGAGATCGGGTGGACATCACGAGCCACTTCGGCGGGAGGGCGCGAACGGCGCACGGATTCACGGCCGCGGAATATGACATTCCCAGGGGGTGCGCCGCGGCGTACTTCCCCGAAACGAACGTGCTTGTCCCGATCGACAGCGTTGCGGCGGGCAGCAACCAGCCCGCGAGCAAGTCGATTGTCGTCACCGTGCATCGCGCCTCGGCCCCGGTTGGGGCGGCTAGCGAGAACACCCGGCGAACCAGCCGTTGAGGAAGTCGAAGATGTCCTGCACGGAGATCTCGCCGTCCTCGTTGAAGTCCGCCGGATTCACGATTTGACCGGGAACGGGGGACGCCAGCCATGCGTTGATGAAGTCGAAAATGTCCTGCACGGAGAGGGTTCCGGAGGCGTTGAAGTCTCCGGGGCAGGAGACCTGGCCGTGGAAGAACTTCCGGGCCGTCGCCCACGCGGTCTGGCCGATGCGGGCGCCCATGATGCGGCCCTTGAAGTCGTCGCTGGGGATGTGGATTCCTCCGTAGAGGCGGGAGATGCCCGCGTCGTCGGCCGCGTCGTAGTAGGTGGCGTACTGCAACGAGACCGGTTGCGACGGGCCGACCTCGAAGGTCAAGAACCCCGGGGCAAAGTTGAAGATGCCAAGCCCGCCCGGGAAGTACGGTGAGCCGGTGATCCCGGCGAGCACCTCGGCTCCGCAGCGGCTGTAGGTGCTGTGCCCGGACGTGTAGCCGGCGAAGGGCGGGGTCACGAACGTGCTCTTCTGGTAGGGCATCCATGTCTTGGCGCGAATCCAGCCCACGCCGTAGGCCTGCGTCGGCGGCTCCGGGGCGTTGGCGGGCTGCCCCTTCCAGGTATGGATGGCGATCTCACCGACGTACGCGGCCAATGCCTCGTGGCGCTGGCCCGGGGCGGAGGAGGCCTCGGTGATGACCTCGATGAGCCCGGGATCCAGCGGGATGCCGTTGGCGTTGAAGGACGGCTCGCTCGGGTTGGAACATTGGCCGAGGCCGCACATGTAGCGAATGGCGGAGATGGGGCGCACCGAGTCGTAGAAGCCCTTGGCTCCCCAGCAGCCGACGGCCGCGTCGTGCTCGCTGCCATTGAGGGCTAGATACATCTTCACGTCCCATTCGAGGCGGTTGACCACCGGCCCGACGCCGCCGATGCGCAGCACGGCCTGGGGATCGTCGGACGCGAAGTTGGCGATGACATTCCAGTGCCCGGGGGGAGTTTCCGAGTGCGGGCCGTCGGCCCAGTATTCGGCCATGATGCGGCCGAAGTCGCCGCGCTTGACGAAGTTGTTTGGCGCGTAGGGGAGCCCCGTGACCGGATTCACCGGATGCCCGGTGCCGGCGTTGGTTCCCAGCGGGTTGTTGTACCTGGCGGCGGGCGAGATGTTGATGGTCACCCCGTCGTCGGCGTCGAGTTGGCCGCTCAGGCGGATGACCTCGGTGAAGTCGGCCTTGAACTGGGCGTCGGTGGCGCCGCCGAGCAGCGGCGGGGGACCGGGATCGAAGTATGGGTGCGTGGTATCCGGCCGTCGGATGCCGAACGGGACGACTCCCGCCCAGTGCGGACAGACAAAGTTCTGGATGGCCGCGCCGACGATGATGCCGTTCTGCAGGACGAGGTAGTCGAACGCGAGGGGCTGCCACCGGTTCGGGTCGTTCATGGTGACGCCGGGCAGCTTGAAGATCAGGGGATCGTTGACCGGCGCGTAGCCGTTGTTGGGGACGTAGTTGGCGCTCTCGTTGGCGCCGTCGCCGAGAGCGAGCGTCTTGATGGTGGTGTAGATGCGATTGCCCAGCGCGGCGGGGGTGTTGCCCGCCGTGTCGGTGTTGTTGATGTCGTACCCCATGGACGTGAAGGTGTTGTCCAGGTTGGTGAAGGTCGTGGCCGCGTTCGGAGAAACGGTGTACCGCCAGCGCAGAAGCCGGTACGCCGCGTACGACATCGCCTCGGCCCGCGAGGCCTCGATGTTCGAGGCGCCGGTGATCTTCTCGTGGTGGAACACCTGGTCGGCGATCGGGTCGTACGCCGCCCACGCGTCCCACATCGCCGCGGAGACGTGGTACAGATTCCGGGCGTGGATGGGCGGGCGCGGCGTGTCGATGCGAATGGCCGCGAGCATTTGCTCGTCCCACACGCGTGCCGCCGACATCTGGGCCGAGGCGGTGGAGGCGGCAAGCGTGCAGGCGGTCGCGGCCACGAGGCCGGTCGTCCGCAGGGGGTTGAAACGTCGGCGCATGAGAATACTCCTGTCTTCCGGGGTCGCGACCGCGAAGCCCTGACTTGGGCGTCGAGCGGTGGATTGCGGCGGTTCCGCGTTCTCTAGAATACTGGCATCCGGGCCTGGTGCGAGCCGTTTTGCCCGCCGGAGGCCGATTTTCATCGCTTGGAGCCGTCCAGCCGCCCCTGCGAAGCATCCCAACGCCCCGGCTTCACGCTCCGGGCTCGGGGAGACTCCTGGCAAGCCGAGTCAACTCCGGTGCGGTGGGCGGCGGGCGGGTGGCTTTCGAGGGATCGAGCAGGGCAACTCGGAACTCTTCTAAGTACCACCGATATCGGTCCACACTCTTCGGGACATTTCCGGGCCGCGCGGCCCACTCTCCTGCATCCAGATTCACGTTCGGCGCGGCGCGCCGGGCCTGGGGGAGCGGGGCTTTGGTGCGCCGCGGGTCCGGTTTCGCGTTGGCAGCGGTTGCATCGCCGGATTGCTCCTGCGCGACCCGTTCCGCGGCCATCGCGCCCGCGACCCACCCCGTGAAACGTTTCCAGTGCGGCGCGATCGCCGCCAGCGCCGCGCTCTCGGTCTGCGAGCCCTCTTCGCGGAGCGTGAGCAGGCGCTCGCGCATGACCTCCGCGTAGACGGGGTAGCGTCGGAGCCGCTCCCATCCGACGGCGGCGATGAAGCCGCGGGGCATGAGATACGCCGCCTGCTCGCGCATGTCGGCCACGCTCGCCGCCCACAGACGCGGCGTGCCGCCGGAGAAGCGTCGGGCGACCTGGGCCCGCGCTTCGAGCACGCGGGCCACCGCCTCGCACACCTCCCGGCTTGCGGCCGAGAGACGGCCCCAGCACACCGCCGTCCGCTCCTCGAACGCGGCCCTGGTACGTAGCGCACCCTGCTCGAACAGGAAGACCCGGTCTGCGATGATCAGCGTCACCTGGTCGCGGAGCTCCTCGGGCGAGCCGAGTTGCCCGTACTGGCGTGTCATCTCTCCCCACGCGGGGAACGCCTCGAGGTAGTACTTCACCTCGTCGGCGCACGCCAGCACGAGGAGCCGTCGAACGCCCAGCCGGGTCTGGATCTCCGCGAGTTCGGCGCTCGGCGCGAGCGTGAGCGAAACCGAAGCGCCCGCGTCCACCAGCGTCGGGACGCCCGAATCGCCGGTCGCGCCCGGGCCGGGCAGATCGCCGAACGTCCAGCCCGTCAGGCCGCGGCGGTCGAAGTCTTCGCGGGAGTCCGCCTCCCGGGCCTGGCGCAGGCGTCCCTCGAAACGCTTCCGCAGGCTCGCGAGGTCTCGGTCGGCCCCGATCTCCTTCTCTGTCCCGTCAACGACGTCCACCACGCGCACGCGCATCCGCAGGTGCGACGGCAACGCCCCGAGAGACCACGCGCCCGGATCGACGTGGACACCGTGCAGAACGTCGAGGGCCTCGCTGAGCGCGACCGCGAGCGACCCGGCCGCAAATGCCATCGCCTGGGCACACTCTCTCGCGATGCTCGGCGCGTCGCCCTTCGCCTCGACCGCCGCCCGCGTGGCCTTCGGCAGCGTTTTGATCAGCCCGGCGACGACCTCCGCCAGCAGCCCGGGAACAAGCCAGGCCGCCCGTTTATCGGTCAGGCGCGGCAGGTCGCGCAGCCCCACCGTCACCGTCACTCCGTCCTCGTCCTTGCCTGGTGACAGCGCGTACGTCACGCGAGCCATTCCTGTGCCGTTGCCCTCAAGGGCAAACTCGGACGGGAACGCCCCGGCATCCAGCGCGGGAGCGGCCTCGGGCTTCACTACGTCCGTGAGGCCAAGCACGAGCACGCGAGGATCCGTCCGCTCGGCCTCCGCGCGCCAGGCCTCGAACGCCACCGGCTCACGGATGACCGCCGGAATACGGGCCTCGAACCAGCGAGCGAGGTCATCTGCTGGCCTCAAGACGTTCTTTCGCCGAAGCCGGGCCTCGACCTCCGCCGCGCGGCTGAGGGTCTCCCGGTTGGCCACCATGAACGGGGCATCTGTCTTCCACTTGCACGCAGCAAGGCCCTCGTGGATGAACAACTGCCGGGCCGCGGCCGGATCGAAGGGGGCCAGGTCCGCCCGCCGGCGCGGCACGACCACGATCCCGCTCATCGTCAGGCGCTCCCACGCGCTGGGGGTGCCCGTCTCCGCGTCGAGGTGCGGGTCGGAGAGTTGGCGCCGGAACATGTGCCCGGCGAGTTCCTCCATCCACTCGGGCGTCACGCGGGCCACGGTGCGGGCGTACAGACGGGTGGTCTGCACCACCTCGGCGGCCATGATCCACTTCGGGCCTTTCTTGAACAGGGCGGAGCCGGGGAAGATCTGCACGACGTTGCCGCGCACGCCACGGTAGTCGAATGAGCCGTCCCCCTCGCGGCAGGCCACGTTCGAGATCAACCCCGTCAGCAGCGAGCGGTGGATCGCGTCCGGTTTCGCGGGCACGCCGTTGAGTGAGAGTTTCAAGTCCTCGGCCACATCCCCGATCTGCCGGACCATCTCGAGCCACTCCCGCAGGCGCGCCGCGGAGACGAAGTGCTCCCGGCACCATGAGAGGAACGCCCCCGACGCCATGGTGTCGCCGGCGTGGCGGGACTGGTCCCAGAGTTTGAGCAGGGTGAGGAAATCGCTCGACTCGTCCTTGAAGACCGCGTGGGCCCGATCGGCGTCTGCCTGGCGCGACATCGGGCGTTCGCGCGGGTCCTGGATCGAGAGCACCGCGGCGAGAACGACCGTCTCCCGCAGCGCCCCCTCGCGCTCGGCTCCGAGGAGCATTCTCGCGATCCGGGGGTCGAGCGGGATCCGGCTCACGCGCTCGCCGATGGGTGTGAGGTGTCCCTCGCGGCCCGGTGCGTCGATCGCGCCGAGCTCGAAGAGCGTCTCGTACCCGTCCTTGATCGCGGGCACATCGGGTTTGTCCAGAAACGCGAAGTCCTCGATCGAGCCGACGCGCAGGGACTTCATCTGCAGGATCACGCTCGCGAGGCTGGTCCGCCGGATCTCGGGATCGGTGAACGCCGGGCGCGATGCGTACGACTCTTCGGAGTAGAGCCGGATGCACACGCCCGGCCCGAGCCGCCCGCAGCGTCCGGCACGCTGGTTGGCCGAGGCCCGCGAGACCGGCTCGATGGGCAGGCGCTGGATCTTCCTCGCCGGGTCGTAGCGGCTCAGGCGTGCCAGGCCGGTGTCCACCACGTACCGGATGCCCGGCACGGTCAGCGAGGTCTCGGCGACGTTGGTGGAGAGGATCACCCGCCGCCGCCCTAGTGGGTGGAAGATCCGGTCCTGCTCCTGATTCGTCAGGCGTGAGAAGAGCGGCAGCACTTCCGCATCGACGCTTCGCCGTCGCAGGGCATCGCCCGCCATCCGAATCTCGCGCTCGCCGGGAAGGAACACCAGCACATCCCCTGCCTCCAGCCGCGGCGAGAGCAACTCTTCTACCGCATCCGCCACGTGCTCGACTTCCACACGTTCCGGCTCATCCTCGTCATCCCGATACGGCCGATACCGCACATCCACCGGGTACCCGCGCCCGGAGACCTCGATCACCGGCGCCACGGCCCGCCCGCCGAAGTAGTCGCTGAACCGCCCCGGATCGATCGTCGCGGAGGTCACGATCACCTTCAGGTCCGGGCGCTTCTTGATGAGGCCGCGCAGGTAGCCCAGCAGCAGGTCCACGTTGAGCGAACGCTCGTGGGCCTCGTCGATGATGATCGTCGAGTACGCCCGCAACTCGGGATCGCCGCCGGACATCTCGGCCAGCAGCATGCCGTCGGTGACCAGCTTGATCCGCGTCTCCCGAGAGGTCGTGTCCTGGAACCGCACCTTGACGCCCACCAGCCCGCCCAGGCGAACGGCGCGTTCCTCGGCGATCCGGGCCGCCACGGCCCGGGCGGCCAGCCGGCGCGGCTGGGTGTGCCCGATCATGCCCGTGTGGGCCAGTCCCATGTCGAAGCAGATCTGCGGCAACTGCGTGGTCTTGCCCGAGCCGGTCTCGCCGCAGATCACGACGACCTGGTGAGAGCGGATGGCCGCGACGATCTCCTCCTTGCGCAACAGGATTGGCAGTGGGGGAGTTGTTGGGGTCGGAGTCAAGGACGCAACGATACAACCCCGCATCCACCCGCATCGGGCGATCGCCTGAACGCGGCGGCCACGATCCGCACTCGCACGCACCGGACCGGGAACTTATCCGGACGGGGCGATGTCCCACGCCGCGCGATCGCCGATGTGTGCCATCGGATCGTCGATCTCATGGCACAGATCGTCGATCTCATGGCACGCACCGTCGATCCCATCCCGCGGATCGCCGCCGCGTGCCATGGGATCACCCCCCGCTTGGCATCGATCGTCGATCCACGCCATCGAGTCGTCCATCTCGTGGCACGGTTCGCCGATCGCGTGGCACACATCGCCGATCCCATGGCATGGATCGCCCGTCCATGCCATGAGATCATCGCTCGCGCGGCCCGACGGGAGGCCAACCGCCCCGATTCCTCTTGTCACTTCGGCTCGCCGAGCTTCTCCTTGAAGAACAGCGCGATTCGCGAGTACAGGCGCGTCGTCACCACCGGGTCCGGGACCATGTGCGTGAACCCCGCCAGCGGGAGGAACTCGAAGGGCTTGCCCTCGCGGAAGAGGGCCTGGGTCATCTTCAGGCTGTGCATGAAGTACACGTTGTCGTCGGAGGTGCCGTGGATGATCATCAGCGGGCGCTGCAGGTCCTTGCAGTAGGTCAGCACGGAACTCTTCCTGTACACCTCATCTTCGGGCCCCTTGGGCACGCCGAGATAACGCTCGGTGTAGCAGGTGTCGTAGTCGAGCCAGTCGCAGACCGGCGCGCCGGCGCACCCGGCGTGGAAGACATCCGGTCGCTGCATCGTGGCCATCGCCGAGAAGTACCCGCCGAACGACCACCCGTAGATGCCGACGCGCTCGAGGTCCATCTCTTTGTGCTTGGCGCCGAGGGCCTTGAGCCCGGCGACCTGATCTTCGAGCGCGGGGCCGATGAGGTCGTCCTTGATGGCCCGCTCCCAGTCGCGCCCGCGCCCCGGCGTGCCGCGCCCGTCGATCATGGCGATGATGAAGCCCTGGTCGGCGATCCACTGCTGGAGGTAGTATGCCTGGGGCGTGGCGCGGACCATCTGGTGGTGGGGGCCGCCGTAGACGTTGACGATGACGGGGTATTTCCTGGTTGCGTCGAAGTCGCGAGGCCGAATGACCCCAGTATGGAATCCCCGCTCGCCGACCACCTCCAGCTCCAGCTTCGGCACCCACGGCGGGGCCTCGCGGGGGGCGCGGATGGCGGTTCCGGATCCGCCGCTCGCCATGGTGCGGATCGTCCACGATGACGAACCGTCCATGAGCGCCGCCGTCTGCACGCACCAGTCCGACTTGGGCGACACGATCATCCCATGCACGCCCGCCGCACTTGTCAGTCTCTTGGGCGCAGGTGGATTGATCGTGCCGAACGACACTCGATAGAGATGCGATTGTGTGGGGTCCTCGCTCGCCGCGACATACAGCGCGTCCGGCGCTTTGCCACATCCCAGGATTCCCTGCACCGGCAGTCCGTCAGGCGAGATTTGGCGCGGCCCGACACCCGGCGTGCCGGTCGCGATGATCTGCGCGCGCCCATGCCGCTCGGAGATCATCAAGACCTCCCGCCCCGCCGGAGCCTTGCTCGGCGTGTTCGGAAACAGGTTTACCCACGCGGCGTCCCGGTCGCGAAACATGGGCTCGAGGCGACCGGAGAGTCTCGGACTCCCGAGGTCCATTCCGTCAGGTCTTGCGGCTGCCCAATCGTTCTCCCCGGTGTCGTACATCAGTGTGAGCACGGTTTGCTCACGATTGAGGCAGACGACGTAGAGCTGCAGACCGGCCTCCCATCGCACATCCGCGATGTATTCGCCCGTCGCCCGATCCCACTCAAGCCACATCGTCGGGCCGCCCGCGGCGTCGATGACGCCCAGTTTCACGTCGGCGTTCTTCTTCCCCGGGCGCGGATACGGCCACGACTGCGGCTCCTTCTCCGGGCTCATCGGGTCGGCGATGTGGAACACCTCCATGCCCGCCGTGTCCGCCTGCTCGTAGACAATCTGTTTGGAGTCCGGCGACCACCAGAAGCCGTGGAAGCGGTCCATCTCCTCCTGCGCCACGAACTCGGCCAGCCCGTTGGTCACCGTCTCGCTGGTCTTGGTGGTCAGGCGCGTCTCGGATCCGCTCGCGATGTCCATCACATACAAGTCCCCATCCCGCACGCACGCCACCTTCATCCCATCCGGCGAGAACTGCGGGTCGATCGGATACCCGGCCGTGGACTTCAACTCCGTTACCGCCCCCGCCTTCGCCCCGTCCCGCTCGACGACAAAGACCCGCCCGCTCAGCGGGACAAGCACCCGCTTGCCGTCCTTCGACACGCTGTACGACGCGATGCCGCGGCTGGCCAGACGCATGCGCTCGCGGCGGGCGAGTTCCTCGGCCGTCAACTTGTCCTCCCCGCCCGCGAGAATCTGGTCTGCCGTCAGGAACACGCTCTCCTTGCCGGTGTCCGTGTCCACGACGAACAAGTCTTGCACGAACGACCGAGGGCCGGATCGAAGGAAGAACACCGCCGCGCCGTCCGGCGTGATCGAGATGTTCTTGGGCGTCCCGTGGGTGAAGCCCCGCGTCGCCGCGTATTGCTCGAGGAACTCGACGTTCTTCAGCGACGCCGTCCCGGTCCGCCCATCCGCTGCGGCCGCGCCCGTCGAAAGCCCCGTCGCCAGAAGCCCAAGCCCGACACACGCCAGAAGGATCGAAGTGCTCATGCCCTGAGCATATCGGGACACCGGCGGCCGCGCCTCGCGCTCTTCGCCGCATCCCGGCACCGCTGCTCCCATGCCCACCCCGCTGCTCGGTCCTTATCCTTGCTCATGTCCACCCCCGCCCCTCTCACCCTGATCGAAAAACTTGCCACCCGCTTCGCCGTCGGGTTCGCCCCCGGCCAGCCCGTGCGACAGGGCGACTTTGTCACCATCCGCCCCAAGCACGTGATGACCCACGACAACACCGGAGCGGTCATCCCCAAGTTCAAACAGATCGGGGCAGAGAGGATCCACGACCCCCACCAGCCCGTCTTCGCCATCGACCACGACATCCAGAACGTCACGCCCGAGAATCTCGGCAAGTACGCGAAGATCGAGTCGTTTGCCAACGAGCACGGCGTGGACTTCTACCCCGCGGGCACGGGCATCTCGCACCAGGTGATGGTCGAGCAGGGGTACGTCGTCCCCGGCTCCATGGTCGTCGGTTCCGATTCGCACTCGAATCTCTACGGTGCGCTCTGCTGCCTCGGCACGCCCGTCGTCCGCACAGACGCGGCCTCCATCTGGGCCACCGGCGTCACCTGGTGGCAATGTCCGCCCGTCGCCAAGGTCACGCTCAAGGGCACGCTTCGTCCGGGTGTTGTCGGCAAGGACGTCATTGTCGCCCTCTGCGGCCGCTTCAACACCGACGAGGTTCTCAACCATGCCGTCGAGTTCGCGGGCGGCGGTGTGGCCGCGCTCTCGATGGCCGACCGCATGTCCATCGCCAACATGACCACGGAGTGGGGGGCCCTCGCGGGCGTCTTTCCGTTCGATGAAACGTGCCGCGACTATCTCTATGCACGCGCCGACTACTTCGCGAAGGGCCGAAGACCCGGCACGCGCCGCCCCGGCTCGCTCGGCTTCTATTCGCGAGCCGATGTCGATCGCTGGTGGTCCGAGCGGGCTGCGCTCGCATCCGACGCTGGTGCGAGGTACGCGCTCGAACTCGAGCTCGACCTGGACTCCGTCGTCCCGCACGTCTCCGGCCCGAACGACGTCAAGACGATGCACGCGCTGCCGGAGATCGAGGCCCGCCGTGTGAAGATCAACAAGGCGTGGCTCATGTCCTGTGTGAACGCCCGCTACGAGGACCTCGCCGCCGCGGCCGCGATCGTCAAGGGGAAGAAAGTCGCCCCCGGCGTTGAGTTCTACCTCGCCGCGGCCAGCGCCGATACGCAGGCCAAGGCCGAGGCCGACGGGTCGTGGCAGGCCCTGATCGGTGCGGGCGCGATCCCCCTCCCCTCCGGCTGTGGCACCTGCATCGGCCTCGGCGCGGGCACCATCAGGGCGGGCGAGGTCGGCATCAGCGCGACCAATCGAAACTTCGAGGGCCGCATGGGGGACCGCAACGGGCTGGTGTACCTCGGTTCGCCGGCCGTCGTGGCGGCCAGCGCGGTGGCGGGGTATATCTGCTCGCCGACAAAGTATGGGGACGTGGCGGTGCGCGGGGAGGCCAGGCGGTCGCACATGGCAAATGGCAAATCGCAAATGGCGAGCCAGGACAACGCCGCGTCGGTCATCGACGGGTTTCCGGCCGTTGTTCGCGGGCGCGCGTGGTTTCTTGATCGGGACAGTCTGAACACCGACGGCATCTACGCCGGCAAGCACACGTACAACGACGCGCTGACTCCGGAGCAGATGACCGCGTTCATCTTCGAGAACTTCGACCCCGACCTTCGTGCCCGGATCAAGCCCGGCGACGTCGTCATCGGCGGCCTGAACTTCGGCACCGGCTCCAGCCGCGAGCAGGCCGCGACGGCCCTGAAGTACTCCGGCATCCCTTGCGTCATCGCGGCGAGTTTCAGCGAGACGTACAAGCGCAACGCCTTCAACAACGGGTTCGTGTGCTTCGAGTGCCCGGAACTGATCCAATCCCTGAGGGCCCCGAGCGCAAGCTCGGGAGTCGGCGAGTCGGGGGCACAGAAGTCCCGACTGGTCGGCGACATCGAGATCGACTATCAGCGTTCCACCCTCACCATCGGCGGCAAACAGTTCCCCTTCCCCGCTCTCTCCCCCGTCGCCCAGGATCTCGTGGTCGCGGGCGGAGCGGAGAGCGTCATCAAGCGCAGGCTCGCCGCGGGTTGACGGGCCCGCTCACACCGGGACGGCCTCGAACGTCAGCACGCCGTCGTTCAAGCGGGCGAAGAACGCGTCGATCCGGTCCAGCCCCGTCACGCGGTGCGTGTACGCGGCCGCCCGCACAAGGTCCGCCTTCTGCAGCAGCTCCAGCCGGGGCTCCTTGAGTTCCAGGCGCGTCCCGTAGAAGGCGCACGCCTGGTGCTGGATGAGCACGATCCGCTTGAGCTTGTGGACCTCCACAAGGAACTGCAGCTCGTCCACGACGCCCTTTTCCTCGAGGGTCGCCTGCGGGTGCCCCGCCAGGCAGGCCGGGCCGCCGGGGAGGGCGATGCGGTCGTAGCGCGGCAGGGAGAGGCCGTTGTGCAGGAAGTCGTCGAACTGTTCCCCGATTCGGCCGTCGGAGCAGTAGAGCGCGGCCGCGTGGATACGGGCGGAGTCGTACCTGAGGGGCGATGTGTACCTGGCGGAGGTTGGGGGGTGGGTCACGCCGAGAGCATACCGGCGCGGCCTCGGGACAGCAACTTTGACATCCCGCTCCGATCCCTCAACCCTCTCGGGTCCGGTTTCCCGTCCTGGTCTTCCGTGCTTGCTCTGAGTTCCCGCCTTTCTGGAGCGACCCCCCATGGCCAAGTTCTCGATCGCCTGGATGCCCGGCGACGGCATCGGCAACGACGTGATGGAAGCGACCCGCATCGTGCTCGACGCGATGAGGCTCGACGCGGAGTACATCCACTGCGACATCGGGTGGGAGTTCTGGTGCAAGGAGGGGAACCCGCTCCCGGACCGCTCGATCGAGATTCTCGGGAAGACCACCTGCGGCTTGTTCGGCGCGATCACGTCCAAGCCGCAGGATGAGGCGAAGGGGGAGCTTGCGCCGGAGCTGAGGGACAAGAAGCTGGTCTACTTCTCGCCCATCGTCAAGCTCCGCCAGATGTTCAATCTGCACACGAACATGCGGCCGTGCAAGACCTACGAGGGGAACCCGCTCAACTACCGCGGCCAGCGCCTGAACAACCCCGAGGGCAAGGACGTCCTCATCGACCAGGTCGTCTTCCGCGAGAACACCGAGGGGATGTACGGCGGCGTCGAGTTCTTCCCGCTTCCCGAGCCGGTGTACACCGCGTTGTGCGCCAACCCGAAGATGAAGCCGTGGAAGGACAAGGGGCTCGAGAACGTCGCGCTCTCGACGCGCATCGTGAGCGTGCAGGGGTGCACGAACATCTGCCGCCAGGCCTTCGAGTTCGCCAGGAAGAACGGCCGCAAACGTGTCACGCTCGTGGAGAAGCCCAACGTCCTCCGCGAGACCGGCGGCCTGATGACGCGGATCTTCAAGAAGATGGGCAAGGAGTACGAGGCCCACGGCATCTGGGCCGACGAGGCGAACATCGACGCCATCTGCATGTGGATGTTCAAGAACCCGCAGGACTACTCGGTGATCGTCGCGGAGAACATGTTCGGCGACATCGTGAGCGATCTGTGCGCCGGCCTCGTCGGCGGCCTGGGCTTCGCCCCGAGCGCCAACCTTGGTGACAAATACGCCGTCTTCGAGCCGACCCACGGCTCGGCCCCAAAGTACGCCGGGCAGTACAAGGTCAACCCGCACGCGATGCTGCTGACCGCCAAGATGATGCTCGACTGGCTCGGCGCGGGCAACGGCGGCGGGGGCCAGGCCGAGAAGGACAAGGCCCGGCGTCTCGAGGCGGCCGTCGCCCGCGTCATCAAGGAAGGAACCGTTCGCACCTACGACATGGGAGGGAAGGCCAGCACGCTCGATGTCGCCAAGGAAGTCGCCAAGTACGCGGCGTGATCCCGCCCCTTGTCTGTCGCTGCGAAGTCCGATTCTGGAAGGAGATCCCATGCCCCGAGTCATCGCCGTGCACAGCGTCGGAAACATGGACACCTGGCTCGCCGGCGGCGCGGAGCGCGAGGCGGTCTTCAAGAACTTCTCCTCCTCGTACCGCATCTTTCGGCAGCCCGACTCGAAGAGAATCGCCATGGTGTGGGAGAACGCCGATATGGCCAGACTCCGGTCCACGCTCTCGAGCCCCGAGACGATGCGGTTGCGGGCCAAGCACACCGTGAGCGAGGACGTGGAGATGTTCGTCGAGATCGAGGGGGCGAGGTAGGCCCCTCTCCTCCCGTTCCCACTTCCGCCATGCGCACGCGGGCGGCCCGACCGCAAGGGCGTTCTTGGTGGAGGGGCGAGGTGGGGCGCCGTGCGCGATTCAAGGCACGCAGGTCGGGGAGGGGGACCCATCGGCACCGAGGGCAATCCCGGAGGGGCGGGTGTGGGTTGGTGTGGGGAAATGCGGGGGGAATCCACACTTGTGCTTGTGCGCGGGCGGCGATGCTGTAGGCTGAACCACGCATAGAGCGGTGCGGCGGGTGTGGGCGTGTGCGAAGGAGGTCGGAGACATGAAGATCCAACTCGGCGCGGTGGCGGCGATCGCGATGCTGGCCGGGCAGGCCTCGGCGACCGTGTGGACCATCAACGACAACCTGTCGGGCCTGCAGGAGGTTCCGTCCAACGCCAGCCCGGCCTTCGGGACCGTCACCGGGACCTATGACGACGCGACCAACTCGCTGGCGTACAACGTGATCTTCAGCGGGTTTGTCGGGACCACGACGGCGGCGCATTTCCATGGCCCGGCCGCGCCGGGCGTCAATGCGGGCGTGCAGATCGCGCTCCTGGGCCTCCCGGTCGGCGTGACCAGCGGCTCGCTCGGCGACACGATCGCCCTTACCGCCGTGCAGGAGTCCGACCTGCTCAACGGGCTGTGGTACATGAACATCCACTCGTCGGCGTTCCCCGGCGGCGAGATCCGCGGGCAGATCAACCCCGTCCCCGCGCCGGGCGCGGGGGCGCTGGTCGGCCTGGCGGGCCTGTGCGCGGCCCGCCGTCGGCGTCGCTGAGCGCGGGGCGCCGAGAGGCGTTGACAACCTGCGCCGCCATGTGCAATGCGAGAGGGGCGGGACGTCAAGACGATGGCACCCGTCGCCCACCGGTTCCCGGCACGCCGACGGGCTTCGTCGTGACCCTTTGCAGAGCAGCGCGATGATGCCGAGGTCGAGGTGCGGCGGGTGGCCGCGCCCAGACCCGTGCCATGACCCCGGCGCTTTGCCGGGGCGATGCCGCGTGGGTTTGCACGCCCGCCCCTTGTTCGCGGAGGCACCGCGAAGGGGTTGGCGTTGCAATCGCGGGGCCGCCCGTCGGCCCGGGGCCAGGGGGCAGGTCGTGAGTCGCAAGTGGCAAACAGCAGATCCAGGCCGGGGCATGGCAGCTCCGAGTCGCGTGGGTCGGGGCGGTTCATTTGTGCCGTGTGCTGTGTGCTTTCCCCCGCGCCTCGCCAACAATCCCCGGTCCACCCATCCCTCCGGAGCCTTCTTCCCATGCCCCGACGATCGCGCAAGACCAACGAGCCCATCGAGTTCAGGCTGCGCCGGCTTCGGGCCTCGGACTATCCCGCGGTCGTCGAGCTCCAGCACCGCTGCTTTCCCGGGATGATCCCGTGGAGCAGGGAGCAGATCGAGAGCCAGTTGAAGCTCTTTCCCGAGGGGCAGATCGTGCTCGTGGCGGGCAAGAAGATCATCGGGAGCTCGTCGAGCCTGATCGTGTCGTTCGACCACTACAGCGCGTGGTCGGACTGGAAGGCCATCACCGACCACGGCATGATCCGCAACCACGACCCCACCGGGGACACGCTCTACGGCATGGAGATCATGATCGACCCGGACTTCCGGGGGCTCAAGCTCTCGCGGAGGCTCTACGACGCCCGCAAGGACCTGGCCAAGGAGCTCAACCTTCGCCGCATCATCATCGGCGGGCGCATCCCCGGCTACGGCAAGCACGCCAAGCGGATGTCGGCGGATCAGTACGTCGAGCGCGTGCGCCGGAAGCAGCTTGTGGATCCCGTCCTCACGCCGCAGACCTCGAACGGCTTCGTGCTCAAGGGGCTGCTGCCGAACTATTTGCCCAAGGACCTCGAGTCGGCCGGGTACGCCACGTTCCTGGAGTGGACCAACCCGGACTACAAGATCCAGGGCGTGGCGAGATCGCACCAGACGGCGCAGATCAGGCTCTGCCTGGTGCAGTATCTCATGCGGCGGGTGAAGTCGTTCGCGGAGTTCGAGGCGATCGTGGCCAACTTCGTGGACCTCTCGTCGGACTATCGCTCGGACTTCATCCTGTTCCCCGAGCTCTTCAGCACGCAGCTGCTCTCGATCATGAAGCCCGAGCGTCCCGGGGCCGCGGCGAGGTCGCTGGCGCGGTTCGCCCCGAGACTCAACGAGATGTTCTCGCGTCTGGCCGTCCGGCACAACGTGAACATCATCAACGGCTCGCACTTTGCGATCGAGGGCGAGCATCTGTACAACGTCGCGAGCATCTACCGGCGCAACGGCACGGCCAGCCACCAGAAGAAGATCCAGATCACCCCGAACGAGCGGAAGTGGTGGGGGGTCTCGCCGGGCAACGACCTGGGCGTTTTCGAGACCGACCGGGGCAAGATCGGCGTGCTTGTCTGCTACGACATCGAGTTCCCCGAGCTCTCGCGCATCCTCGCGGCCAAGGGGGCGAACATCATCTTCGTGCCTTTCAACACGGACGAGCGGTACGGGTACCTGCGCGTCCGCCACTGCGCCCAGGCCCGGGCCATCGAGAACCAGCTCTACGTGGCCATCGCCGGGTGCGCCGGGCTGATGCCGGGCGTGCCCAACGCCGACCTGCACTACTCGCAGCTGGGCATCTTCACCCCCTCAGACTTTCCCTTCGCCCGCGACGCGCTCGCCTCCGAGAGCATGCCCAACATCGAGACCGTCATCGTGCACGACGTGGACGTGGAACTGCTGCGCCGCAACCGCCTCGAGGGGACCGCTCGTCCGTTCTCCGACCGCCGGCGCGACCTGTACTCCGTCGTCGCCAACCTCGGCACGGGCCGCGAGGAGATCTGACCCATGCCCACCCCCCCCTCCGGGCTCCCCACGCTTGCTTGCCCGCCGATCAAGGTCATCCTCGTGCCGACGGCGTTCAGCGACCTGTCGCGCCACGCCGCGCGGTACGCCCGGGCCGTCGCCCCGGCCTTCAACGCCCGCATCATCGTCGTCCACGCCGTGGAGCCGCCGCCGCCGGCGGTGGAGGCGATCGCGATGGTCCCCTCGGCGACGCTGGGCACCGACATGGTGGCGCTCATGGAGAGCGCCAGGCAGGGCGTGGACCTGTTCATCAGGGAGAACCTGTCGGGCGTCGAGGTGGGCTCGGTGGTGACCGTCGGCCCGCCGGATCACGAGATCGTGCAGATCGCCAGGCGCGAGGGCGTCGATCTGATCGTGATGGGCACGCACGCCCGCGGCGTGCTCAACCGGCTGGTGTTCGGCTCGATCAGCAAGTCGGTGGTCGAGTCCTCGCCGTGTCCGGTGCTGCTGGTGCCGCTGCATCCGGCGCAGACGCAGCCCGAACCCTCCGGCCGGTCTGGATTCGGAAACGCGCCGCTCGCGCCGGCCTAGCCTCCGAGCGCTCGCGCGAATCACGCCTCCCGGAAAGGACCCCCATGAAGTACATGATCAGCTGGTACGAACGCTCGCAGGGCTCGCCCAGGGAGTACGAGGCCGCCCAGAAGCGGATCCTCGAGGTCTTCGGGCAGTGGAAGCCGCCGGCGAGCTTCAAGATCGAGGTGTTCGTCGTCCGCGTCGGCGACTGGGGCGGGCACATGCTCGTGGAGTGCGACGACCCGCTGACGGTGCACAAGGTCTGCTCCACGTTCCCGGCGTTCGAGTTCACCGCCCACCCGGTGGTTCCCGTCATGGACGCGGTCCGCGTCGAGCTCGAGGCCATCGCCTGGCGCGACGGGCTTCCGGGCAAGTAGTCGTCCGGCGCGCCCGATTCGCGCGCACCGGTATGCTTGCCCATGCCAACCCTCCGCATCCGGGGCGTGCATCACATCGCCATCATCTACTCGAACTACCCCGCGTCGCGCCGGTTCTACCACGAGGTGCTCGGCTGCGCGATCGTCCGAGAGGTCTATCGCGCCGAGCGAGACTCGCACAAGTGCGACCTTGTCATTCCGGGCGGGGCCAACGTGCAGATCGAGCTCTTCTCGTTCCCCGACCCCCCGGCCCGCCCGTCCCGCCCCGAGGCACGCGGCCTGCGCCACCTTGCGCTGGCCGTGGAGGCGATGGACGAGGAGGTCGCGCGACTGGGCGCGCTCGGGATCGACGTCGAGCCCGTCCGCACCGATCCCGCGACGGGCGCGCGGTACACGTTCATCGCCGACCCGGATGGGCTTCCGATCGAGTTGTACGAGGTTGCCGGGTGAGGGAAAAAAGAGAGGAAGAGCGGGGACGTCTTGGTCCCGGCCCCTCCTCCTTGGTTCTCGGCGGCCCCCCGGAGTTGCGGCACGCTACCAAATGCGGGGTGGGACTGCAAGTGGATTCTGGAAATCCACACGGGCGTCGCCCGGCGCGACCGAACTTCGGTCGAGAGTGCGGGAGTTCCCCGTACGGGGAGCCCGTCTCAACCCTCCCTCGGCCCGAAGAGCTCGACCACCTCGCCTTCGCCCGCTCCGGCGCGCCCCCCAACGGCGATGACCCGGTCGCCGGGCAGAACTTCCACGCACCGCGATCCCGTAAACGTCCCGAACGCGGGCAGCACGCCCACCCGATCGCGGGACCTGAACCAGAAGCACCGGGCCCGAACGCCGTGCGACGGCCCCGCCAGCGAAACGGCCGGGTGGAGGTGGCCGCAGAGCACATACGCCCGGCCGTTGGCCTCATCCGGTTCGTGGGCGAACGCCAACTCACCGTCCCCGGCTTCCTGGTGCGGCCCCGGCACCACGCGCACGCGCCAGTCCGGGGGTGGATCGCCCGCCCGGACATCGTGATTGCCGCGCACCAGCAGCACGTCGAGCGAAGTGTGGCGTGCCCGCCACGACGCCACCGACTCCATGGTTGCCGGCGCCCGCCCGCTTGCGGCGTGGATGAGATCGCCGAGGATCACCAGTCGGCGTGCCGAGAATCGCTCGATGAGCAGGCTCAGGCGCGAGAGGTCTTTCGTCGTGGCTTGTTCGGGAACCGGCACCCCGCCCGCCCGGAATGCCGCCGCCTTGCCGAGGTGCGGGTCCGCGATGCAGAGCGTTGCCCGGCGCGGCCACCAGAGGGCGCGATCCGCGAGCGCGTGGAGTGTCTCACCGCCCCAGTCGAGCGCGGCCGCGTCCGGCGCGCCTCCCGGTGCTTCCGCCGCCGCTCTTGGTTCTGCCAGCGCCATTCACGTTCCCTCGCGAAGCCTTGGGACTCGCACGCTCTCCCTCGCCGGGCGGACTTCCCGGGTTGTCTTCAAGTCTACGGGCCATCCGCTTGACCATGTCCGCCCACTTCTCGCTCGAGAGCGTCGTGGCCCGCAGGTGCTCGGCCCAGATGGGGAACGCGAGGGGTGTGAGTGTGTGGGGCTCCTGCAGCACCAGCCGCTGCGAGGCGGCCCGCTCCAGACCTTCCTTCAGGCGCGCGATCTCCAGTTGGTTTTCCAGCACCTCGCGCCGGGCCTGGTCCAGCAGCATGTTCTCCGGGTCGAACTCCTCGAAGACGTCGAAGAACATCTCGCTCGACGCTTGAAGGTGGCGGGCGGGTTTCTTGGTGCCCGGGAAGCCGGGGACGACCAGCCCCGCGATCCGCGCGATGTCGCGGAACTGCCGGCGGGCCAGTTTCGAGATGTTCAGGCACGCGGCGAGGTCGTCGAGGAGGTTGTCCGTCGAGAGCAGGGCGGCCCACTCGGCGGCGTCGATCGCCATCGGTGAATCGGACCGAAGCCCGATGCCATAGTCATTCGCGACGGAGGTCACGGTGATGGGCGAGCACTTGGAGAGTCGATACGCCAGCAGCGCGCCCATGCCCTCGTGCGCGGCCCGTCCCCGGAAGGGGAACACGAACACGTTGTGGACTTGCTCAACCTTGATGGCTTCGACAAGCAACTCATCCGGGGCAGGGATCACCGACGCCGCGGCTTGCATCTCCAGGATCGGCCGCACCGCACGCATCTCCGCGTCCTCGTACACGCCTTGGCGTGCCGCGTCGAGCTTGCTGCGCACCGCCGCGGAGAGCTGCGTGGACAGGCTGAACCGCCCGCCGTCCCAGCGCGGCACGATGCCGGACTTCTTCGTTGAGCGCTGGACGTACGCGGTCATCTCCCGCACGCGAAGAAGTTCCAGCACCCTTCCCGAGAACACGAACCTTGCCCCGACGCTCAGCCGGGCGATGAAACTCTCCTCGATGTGCCCGAGGGTCTTGCCGGACTGGTACTTGACGCTCATCGACGTCTCGCCGGTGATCGTCCCGATGGTCATCCGGTGCATGCGGGCCAGGCGATCGTCGGGCACGACCCAGCGCCCTTCGCGGAAGGTGATCCGCGAGAAGTGCGGATAGGCGGTGAGCGCCGGCCCGCCCTGGTGCACGAAGTCCATGGCCCAGTTCCACTCGCGGTCGCCCAGCCCGGCGTAGGCGTTGGTGGTCATCACCTCTCGTCGCATCTCGCTCTCGACGAACCCGCCGGCGCACGCCATCGTCGCCAGATGCTGCACGAGCACGTCGAGCGCCCCCTCGATGGGCGGGCGCGACTCGATGCGGCCCTCGCGTGCGGCGTCGCGAGCCGCCGCGAACTCGATCAACTCGAAGGCGTGGGCCGGGACTCCGAGGACACGGCTCCTCGCGCCCGGCTGATGCCCCGATCGCCCGGCGCGCTGCACCAAACGGGCGATGCCCTTGGGGCTTCCCACCTGCAGCACCTGATCGACCGGCGCGAAGTCCACACCCAGGTCGAGGCTCGAAGTACACACCACGCACTTCAATCTCCCCGCGTCGAGCATCGCCTCGACCTTGGCGCGAAGGGAGCGGTCCAGCGACCCGTGGTGGATTGCCACCTGTCCGAGCAGGTCGGGCGCTTCGGTGATGAGCCTCCGGAACCACAACTCCGCCTGCGATCGGGTGTTGGTGAACAGCAGCGTCGAGGTCGCCCCCCGCACCGCCTCGATCACCTCGCCCACCGACCGCGTCCCGAGATGCCCGGCCCACGGGAATCGCTCGATGTCCTTCGGGATGATCGTGTCGATCGCCAGGTCCTTGGGCAGATCGCCCCGAATCAGCACGGGCTCAACGCCTTGGCGCGCGCTCCCGGTGCGCATTTCAGGATTCGTGCGCCCAAGCAGCACGTCCCGGGCCTGTTCCAGGTTTCCCAGCGTCGCCGACACGCCCCATGTCCGCACTGCGGGCACGAGCGACCGCAGGCGGGCGAGTGCCAACTCGGTCTGCACGCCGCGCTTGGTGCCGATGAGTTCGTGCCACTCATCCACCACCACGCACCGCAGCGACGCGAACCTCTCCCGGGCATCCGGGTAGCTCAGGAGCAGCGTCAGGCTCTCCGGCGTGGTCACCAGCGCCGTCGGCAGGCGCTCCTTCTGTCGCCGTCGCACGGACTGGGCCGTGTCCCCGGTTCGCATCTCGACCGTCCACGGCAGGCCCAACTCCGCCACGGGCTCGGCCAGCGCGGCCGTCGTATCCCCGGCCAGCGCCCGCAGCGGCGTGATCCACAACACGCGGAGCGGCGCCCCGACCGCCGCCGATCGCCCTCGCTTCACGAGCCCGCGCCCGGCCTCCCCGGCTCGCACCCCCTCGATCACCGGCCCCATCCACGCCGCCCACGTCTTCCCGACCCCCGTCGGAGCATTGATCAGCCCGCTCCGCCCCGCAAGGTACGCTTCCCAGGCACGCACCTGAAACGCGAACGGCGTCCAGCCGCGCGCATCGAACAACCGTCGGAGTGTGTCGGGCAGGTGTTCCATGTCGTGCTCGCCCCCGTCTCCCGCGGGGAGATCATAAACGCGGCCGCGCACCCTACGCTGGTGCGATGTCCGCAACCGCACCCGCACCCATCACGCTCGATCCTCGCACCCCGCCGATCGACCTGCTCCCGCTCATCGGCCCCGCCGAAGAACGAACCGGCGATCTCCCGCCCATCTCCCCCGCCGAGGCCCTCGCCTACTGCCGCGGCCTCGCCACGACCCACTACGAGAACTTCAGCGTTCTGACGTCGCTGGTGCCGAAGCACCTCCGCGACGACTTCGGCGCGATCTACGCCTTCTGCCGCTGGGCGGATGACCTCGGCGACGAGACCGGCAGCACCCCCGAGGCCCGCGCGCGCTCCGAGCGGCTGCTCGCCTGGTGGCGCACCTCGCTGCACGAGTGCTTTGCACCCGAGGGTCCCGGGCCCGCCCACCCCGTGTACATCGCCCTCCGCGAGACCGCCCGCCGGCACGAGCATCTCACACCCAAGCCCTTCGAGGACCTCATCGACGCCTTCGTGCAGGACCAGCGCAAGGGCATCGCTTCCGACCCCTCCACGCACTACCAGACCTGGGCCGAGGTGCTCGACTACTGCACCCGCAGCGCAAACCCCGTGGGACGCATCGTCCTGACCTTGGGCGGCCACGCCCCGCCGGAGGTCGATCCCGCGAATGCCCACCTGTACGCCATGTCCGATGCCACCTGCACGGGCTTGCAACTCATCAACTTCTGGCAGGATGTCCGGCGCGACCTCCGCGAGCGAGATCGGGTGTACATTCCCATCACCGGCCCGGACGGCGGGCCGACGGGAATCACCCCCGACCTGCTCAAGGACTGCATCGACCGGCCTGACGACCCACGCTGCCGCGTCCCGTTCATCCGTGGCGTTCGCCCGCTGGTTGACCGTACCCATGAGATCCTGGTTGCGGGCAGCCCCCTCCCGGGCTCCCTCGATTCGGGGCTTCGGCCGGTGGTTTGGCTGTTCGGTGCGGGGGGCGACGCTATCCTCAGGGCCGTTCGGCGGATGGGGTGTGCCACGCTCTGGGATCGTCCAAGGCTGGATTCAACCGAGAAAGCCCTGCTCGTTGGCCGGGCATGGCTCATGAAACGCTTCGGGGCTTCCCGTCCCTGAGCGGCGGGGGGGGGGGGGGGGGGGGGCCCCCCCCCAGCGGACCCGGCCGATTCCGCACAGCCGGCCGCGCCCCTTCCCACCCCCATCCGCCCCCCGTGGGCCCGACGACCTCGGTTGTTCCGGCCCTGCCCGGGATTGAGGACGCGCGGCTCCGCCACTCCTTCGAGACCTGCGCCCGCATTACCCGCGAGCGGGCACGGAACTTCTACCACGGCCTGCGCCTGACGCCCGATCCCCGGCGCGGGGCGATCTATTCCATCTACACCTGGATGCGGGCGGCGGATGACCTCGCCGACGAGCACAAGCCTCTCGACGAGCGTCGGAGGAATCTCGCCGAGTTCCGTGGGCTCACCGAACGCTGCCTCGGGGGCGAAGCGCCCGGCGCCGACATGGACGCGTGGTGGCCCGCCTTTGCCGCCACGTGCGCCTCGTACCCGATCGACCCGATCATTTTCTCCGAGATGCTCGACGGCCTCGAGAGCGACCTCGACCACGACACCTATCCCGACGACGATGCGCTGTCCCTGTACTGCTATCGCGTCGCCGGGACCGCGGGTCTGGCCTGCCTGTGGATCTGGGGCCTGCGCGAGGGCGCCGACGCGGCGAAGGCCCGCGAACTCGCCCTGCGGCGCGGCCAGGCCTTTCAGCGCACCAACATCCTGCGAGACTTTGCGCAGGACTTCGATGAAACGCCCTCGCGTGTGTACATCCCCGCGTCGGCTCTCGGTGCGAATCGCCTCACCGGCGAGGATCTCCGTCTGTGGCGCGACGACGGCCGTTGCACCCGGCTCGTGCTCGACCAATGCCGCATCGCCAGGGAGCACTACGACGCCTCGGCCGATCTCGAGTCGATGATCGACCCCGCCTGCGCCCCGACGCTCTGGGCCATGACCCGGATCTATGCCGGCATTCTGACGCTCATCGAGCGGGAGCCGTCGCGCATCGCCGGCGAACGTCGCGTCCGCCTTGCGGGCGCCAAGAAGGTCTCCATCGCCCTCGGCGCGGCCCTGTGGGCCAAGGTTGGTCGCTGGTGAGCGCCGCCCGCTCTGCTCCGGGCGGCACGGGCGGCTGGCCCGCCCGTGCGTGCTGCAACCGAGGTGAACGGTGAGTGGGGAAGCCCTGATCATCGGCGGCGGCCTCGCGGGCATGGCCTGCGCCATCCGCCTGGCCGAGCGCAACGTCCCCGTCACGCTGCTCGAAACCCGCAAGAAACTCGGCGGACGCGCGACGTCGTTCCAGGATGTCCGATCCGGGCGCTGGCTCGACAACTGCCAGCATGTCGTCCTCGGGTGCTGCACCAACTACCTCGACCTGCTCGGCCGATTGGGCGTCCGCGACAAGATCGTCTGGCACCGGGAGCAGCACTGGATCGAGGAGGGCGGGCGCACGAGCACCATCGGGCCGGGCGCCCTCCCCGCCCCGGCCCACTTCACTCGCTCGTTCCTCGGCGCTTCGTTTCTGTCGCTCGGCGAGAAGCTCCGCATCGCCCGCGCCTGCTCGCGCATCCTGCGCGTCGATCGGCGAAGCCACGCGGGCGAGACCTTCGCGGCCTTCCTCGGGGTCGCCGGCCAGACCGACCGCCTCATCCGCCGCTTCTGGTCGCCCATCGTCGTCAGCGCGTGCAACCTCGACACCGATCGCGTCAGCGCGGCCGTTGCCCTGCACGTCTTCCAAGAGGGCTTCCTCGCCAACACCGTCGCGGCGGACATCGGCGTTCCCGGGGTGCCGCTCCTCGACCTGTACGAGAACGCGGGCGCGCTGATCGAGCGTTCCGGCGGGCGCGTGCTCCTGGGCGAGGGCGTCGAGTCCATCGACCGTCACGGCGCGACCACCACCTCCGGCGAGCGTCATGCCGCCGAGTTCGTGGTCTGCGCCGTGCCCGTGGAGCGTGTCAATCGGATGATCTCCGACGGCTGCCGCGCCGGCGACGACCGGTTCGCCCGGCTCGACGCCTTCACCCACAGCCCGATCCTCGGCGTCCATCTCACCTTCGATCGCCCCGTTCTCCCCAACCACCCCCACGCCGTCCTCGTGGATCGTCCGACGCAGTGGCTCTTCCGCAAGGACGCCGAGGGCACATACCTGCACGCCGTTATCAGCACGGCCGACGCCTGGCTCCCCCTCACCGAGGAACAGATCGGCCAGCGAGTCCTCGCCGACATCCACGCCTGCCTTCCCGCCTCGCGCGACGCGACCCTTGTGAGCGTGCGGGCCGTGAAGGAAAAACTCGCCACCTTCGCCCCGACTCCCGGTATCGAGAAGATCCGTCCCCGGGCCACCGGCCCCTCCGGCATCATTCTCGCCGGCGACTACACCGACACCGGCTGGCCCGCCACCATGGAGGGGGCCACCCGCAGCGGATACACCGCGGCGGCCGCGGTGCTCGGCCAACACCCCAACACCATGCTCATCCCCCCGCTCCCCATCGCCACCCTGGCCCGCCTTGCGGGCCTGAGAGAGCCTCTCGCGTAGACGCGAGGAGACTCACATACCATTCCTTAACACGGAGCACCCCATGGGCCATTCCTGCTGCGGCAATCACAACCACCACAAGGACACTGGCGAGGAGTGCCGCGGCCAGTCCGCCAAGGCCTCTCGCTCATCCATCGGGGCGCTGTGGATCACGGTCCTCGTGGTCGCCATCGGCGCCGGCGCGGCGACGATGTACGCGCTCGACCAGCCGACCGCCGCCCCGGCAGCGTCCGCGAAGCCCGCGGGCGCGGCGCCCCCCGCGACGCCCCCCGCCGCCGAGCCCATGAAGGGCGTCGTCCGCCACGGGCGCGTTGATCCCATCGCCAAGCCGACCACCGGCGCGCCCGTCCGCATCGCCACCTACAACATCGAGAACTTCTTCGACAACGCCCTCCCCGCGGGCGGCTCCGGCGGCGGAACGGCCGTCAAGCCCGCGGCCCATCGCCGGGCCGCCGCGGAGGCCATCCACAAGATCAACGCCGACATCATCGCCTTGCAGGAGATCGAGTCCAAGGAAGTTCTCACGAGGTTCCGCGATGAGTACCTCAAGGACATGGGCTACGCCTACGTCTGCTCCCTCGACGCCGGCGACGGGCGCGGCATCGAGCAATCCCTGCTCTCGCGATTCCCCATCAGCGATGAGAAGAACTGGCCCGGCGTCGCGCTCGACGCCGTCCACCCGAACAACCTGGGCAACAAGAAGAACCCGGAGGCGGGCAAGCCCATCGTCCTGCACCGCTCGCCGCTGCGTGCGACGGTCTCGGTTCCCGCACGCGAGGGGGCCAAGGCCGTGGACATCACGTTCTTCGTCGTCCACCACAAGTCCGGCCCGTACTACGGCTACGAGCGAGAGGCCGAGGCCGCCAAGGTCCTCTCGCTCGTTCGCGAGTTCGAGAAGGACCACCCCGGCCGGCCCGTGCTCGTGCTGGGCGACTTCAACGCCCGCATGACCGAGTCGCCCGTCGAGATCTACACCGGCGGCGGCCTTGTGAGCGCGATGACGGGCGTTCCCGGCGGCGTCGAGTCCACCGAGTTCACGTCCCACGTCTCCGGTCGGACGATCGACCACATCCTCGTCAACGCCCCCGGCGCGGCCATGGTCGCCCTGGATTCCCGCTTCGTCCTTGGCACGCTCCAACGCCCCGAGGGCGTGGACTGGCGCAAGACCCAGCCCCCCGCCGGGTATTGCAGCGATCACTACCCGGTGGTGGTGGACCTCATCGTCGCCGACTCCGCCGGTGCGCCCACGCACGGGTTGACCCCTGCCGTCCGACCGCCGACCGCACCATAGGTGAGTGCTTTGCATCAGAGTCGTTCGGGTGGTTCGGCCATCGTTAGGATTATTAGCGCGGACGCCACCGATTGGAATCTCATCCCCAGTCGGTGGATAGTCTGTCGTCTGCGTTCTACGCAGAACGCCGATTGAAGAACTTGAGTCGAGTTCTGACAGACATGGCTGTGCACTTGCACAGGAACATCCCTTTAGGTATGCTGCGCGATGTTGGGTCATGTCATTCCTTAACCACTCTCCAATGAACAAGGGAAAACACATGCACCGAGTGCTCGTCGTCCTTCTGTCGTTTGCCATCTGCGCCTCCGCTGGCGCGCAGCTTCGCCGCGAAACTCTAATCTTGCCGGCGTCGGGCACTCTGACGATGACGTATAGTCAAGTTTGTGCCATCGCGATGGCGGTGGGATACGCCGAGTTCGCTGGACACATGTGCGGTTATCCTTGTTACGACTCGTGTGACACGATCTACACCTCTGCGGGGGATGGACAGTGTGACACCGAAGTGGCTGGCGGGGCCGTTAGCGCTACGGCTTCTGCGCCCGCAGAATTGCACGGGGCGTACAACGCGTATGCTCAGGGAAGCATCGGCTTCTACTCGGGTGGAATCCTCATCAGCAGCGTTCAATACGTCTTGCCGGGCGAGTGGTATTGTACCCCGCATGTGGTAGGATTTGGCGGAGGCTACGCCGGGGTTGGCCCGACGGTGTACATCGAACCTCTCGACGTTGTGATCGGTGACGTGATCGAGTACCCCGTTCCGATTATTCCAGGCACGACTCCTCGCCTTATCAGTGCCATTCCGCGGCCGGGCGGAGTTGGTTGGATAATCGTCACTCCGAATGGGGTAGCAACCAGCACTGGGCTTTCGCTGGACTTGTCGAATCCGGCAATTCCGACGATTCGAGGGAACACAACGTATGAGGTTTCTGGTGCGACCACGCTGGGGTGGGGCCAAGTTGTCGCGTTTACTGACGCCCAAGTTGATGTTAATGCCGATGGCCGATTTACCTCAGCAGATGCGACGGCACTGTCCGCCATTGTCGGAACGAGTGGCGCCACCGAAGCAGCGAACTTGGTGAGATGGGACTTTGATCGCGACGGAGCCATCACCGCAGCGGATGTGACAACTATGCAATCATTTCTCTCGGCAGGTTTGGGCTCTGGGTCGTTTGGCGACGTTGATAATGATAGTGATGTTGACTGCGTCGATGCTATCACGGCGTCTTCAGCATGGGGTCATGCGATTGGTGATTCGGCCTACCGCGTCGAGCTCGACTTCAACCTCGATGGCATTCTCGACGCTGCCGACAAGGCCCAGTTCGATGCCATCGTCTCCTGCACCCAGACCGCCGCTACCTGCGGCCCCGGCTGGATCGGCGGCGCAACGCCCCCATCGTCAAGCACCGTTGTTCGCTCTGCCATCACGTGGGACCACGACGGCGCGTCCTCGAGCGGCCCACTTCCGGCCGCGCTGGTGATCGCCTACGCCGATGGCGGAACCTCCGCGATCGCCCGTTGGAACGGTGCGACTTGGACCACCATCGCCTCCGGTATCTCCGGCAGCGTAGATGTGCTCTCGGTGGACTCGAATGACAACACCTTGCTGGCCGCCGGTTCATTCTCCAGCATTGGGGGAACGTCCGCTTCCAACATCGCCCGGTTCGACGGAACTTCTTGGACGGCCCTCGGCGCAGGAACCAACGGCCGAGTGCGGGCCATCGGGACCGATCCGATCGATGGGTACTTGGCCATCGGCGGCGACTTCACTCAGGCAGGCGGATCGACAGCCAACCACCTTGCACTGTGGGACGGCTTTGCATGGTCGCAAATCGGTGGCGGCACCAACGGCAATGTCCACGCGCTCGCGGTCGATCCAAACGGGGCCCTCGCCGTGGGCGGCTCATTTACGCAGGCCAACGGATCGAGCATCGGCAACGGCATCGCCCTCTGGGACGGCTCTTCCTGGTCCGCGATGGGCACCTCCGGAGTCGGCAACAACGCCGTCCTTTGTTTGGCCACCTCCAACCCGAGTGGCTACCTGATCGTGGGCGGTTCCTTCACATCAGTGTCCGGCGTCACCGGCGCATCGGGCATCGCCCAGTGGGACGGCACCGCGTGGTCCGCTCTGGGTTCCGGTTTCGATGGATCGGTACAGGCAATCCTCCCATTGACCAGCAATAAGCTGATTGTCGGTGGGGCATTCGCCGCCAGTGGATCCTCTTCCATGAATCGGGCGGCCAAGTGGACGGGCTCGGCGTGGACCTCCCTCGCCGGTGGTGTTGCCGGTTCATCCTCTGAGATACTGTCTCTTGCGAGACTTCCCAGCCAGGAGATCGTTGCGGGCGGCGTGTTCTCAATCGCCGGCGGCGTGTCCGCCACGAATCTCGGTCGCTGGTCGGACTCTGGCAAACCGTGGATCGCCGTCCAACCTCCGCATGGCCAAATGCTCGTGGTCAGCGGTTCAGCATCCATGTCCGTCACCCCCGCGTCCGGCTACGACTACGCCGCGCCGCTCTCCTTCGAGTGGAAGCACGCGACGTCGGTGGTCTCGGACGGCGCGGGTGGCGCATCCACCGGCGGCGGAACCGTCAGCGGCGCGACGACCAGCGCACTCGCGATCTCGTCGCTGGCCAGTTCTGACCGCGGTATCTACACCGTGAAAGTCTCAAACGGGTGCGGGTACGTCCTGAGCCAGAACTCGACGCTTGGCGACTGCCCCGCGGATCACAATGGCAGCGGTTCACTCGAAGTTCAGGACATCTTTGACTTCCTCAACGACTGGTTCGCCGGGTGCGTCGGCACGCCCCTCCCCGGCGGATGCATCGCCGACGCCGACTTCAACGGCGGAGGCCTCGCGGTTCAGGACATCTTCGACTTCCTGAACGCCTGGTTTGCAGGCTGCTCCTGATGCTCGCGAAGATCCCGTACCCAAGCCTGCGGCGGCTCGCGTCCTTCGGATGCGAGCCGCCGTTGTCTTGAGTGTCGTCAATGGGCCGACGAAGTGTTAGTAGAATGTGTGGGTACTAGTTCCGCTGCTGATCATCCCGGCCGGATACGCTTGCTTCGGTTCGGAGTGGCCACCAGTCTTGTGGAGCATCAAACGATGGCGAATGCGCGGCCGTGGCAAATTGCGGTAATCGCTATCGGGCTCATGGGAGGAGCTGGTCTGATTGCGTGGACATCGATGTCCGGCGATCGATTGGAAATCCAGTATTCGATGACGCTTATCGACGCTGAAACCGGAGTCGTGTATTCGATTCCCGATTACCGGGACGCGGGTTTGATCTTGCCCGCGGGTCGACCGGGCGCACAGTCGGAGATCGCGCTCATTCAGATTTCAAAAGACGAGCAAACCGGAGCCTGGAGGGTGTCGGAAAGCGGCAAGCGCATGATCGGGGCGCTCAACGTACCCATCAAGGCTTTCGATCGGGACTCGGGAGTACTGACAGCCCAGCCCGCAAGTTTTCAGAAATATCCCAAGCAATGACCAATCGACACCCACGATTCAGGACGAACTCCGCCATGAAGCCAGCACGAACTTCGGCGTTCACGCTCATCGAACTCCTTGTCGTGATCGCCATCATTGCACTCTTGGTCGGCATCCTTCTTCCGAGCCTTCGTAGCGCTCGGGAGGCTGCTCGCGCCGTCGCCTGTGCGTCAAATGTGCGCCAGCTCGCCACCGGGCAACTGGTCTACGCCTCCGAGAACAAGGATCTTTACGCCTCGCCAACAACCTCCGGAGCGGAGGCCCAGGTCAATCCCAATAGCCTCGCGTTCGACAAGACCGAGGAAACGCAGACCCAGAGCCATGACTGGATCAGCCCGATCATGGGTGTTTCGCTCGGCCTCCCGATCAATCGCGCCAAGCGCATGCGAATGATCTTCAACAAGCTCGGATGTCCCTCGGCAAACACGCTCTCTCAACCGTACTTCGACAACCCGGCTCCTCCCGATCTGCCGGACTTTCAGGCGGACTTCAACCCCGTCAAGGTTTCGTCGTACCTCAGCCCGGGGAGTTTTCACTGGTTGCCGAACAGCACCGTGGCGAACTCGCTTCGATATCGCGGATCGACTCTGTACTACAACTTCACTGCGCCCGTGGAGTCGACGACCAATTTCTATCCGCGAATTGACAAAGTCGGCACGCAACCCGCCCAAAAGTCTGTCGCCCTGGATGGCACCCGGTATTTTCCCGATCAACCCGACACCCACATCAACCTGAACCCTTCGCCCGCCGGCGGCACGTTCATCGACTCCGGCCCCACCTTCAACGGATCGCGGGCATACGGCCGCAATACCGTCGCCCCGAACTCCTTCCCCGTCAACGTCCAACTCACCTTCCGCCACGGCAACAAGGACTCGATCAACGTCGGGTACTTCGACGGCCACGTGGCGCTCATGAAGAACCAGAAGGCGTGGTCGGACCCGATTCCCTGGTATCCCTCCGGGAGCAAGTGGGTCGGCGGCTCCAACGGCACGCCCGAGGTCAACGCCAACTCGGCGTATTCGGCCAGCGGTCCCAATCACGGGTTTATTCCGTGATCTCCCTTGCCCAACCCCGCGGAGACGGTGCGGGGGCGGGGCCCGAACGCCGATAGCCCGGGCTCGAAGTTGCCCAAAGCCCCAGAGTCCATCGGATGGGCCAGCGGTGGCCGCGGGTGCGTTTCCCCGCGACGGCCCCGGGGCCGTCTCTGCTTGCGCAATCTTGGCCGGCGAAAGGTCTCTTCCGACAGCAGTTTCGGTGGTTTGCGGGTGGTTTTCCGGTAGACTTGAAGATCGGCTGCCAACACGCCGCGGTTCGGTCACTACAAACGCCTACCGGACGTTCCGCAAAGAGGTCGGCTGCACCAGTCGGTTTCGCTCGATCGCGATCCCCCGCCATTTCGACACGGGATCGGATTTCCGTTCGATTCGTTCAACCAGTTTGTACCAGCACAGAAACCTGTATCAAAGGAGTTGGAGTACACCATGAAAGCACTCAAGTGTATTGGCGCGGCGATGTGTTTGTTCGCCGCCGCCCCGGCTGTCAACGCGGACACCATCGCAAACTGGACGTTCGAGACCAGCGTCCCCGCGACCGCCGGGCCGCACATCGCGGAGCTCGGCATCAACGCAGCGACCGCCGAGGCCAGCGGGTTTCACACCGATGTGGCGGTTGTGTACTCCAACCCCTCGGGCAACGGGAGCGCCGAGTCGTTCAGCTCCAACACATGGACCACGGTGGGCGACTATTACCAGTTCCAAGTGAGCACTACGGGCTTCAACACCATCACCTTTGGATGGGCGCAGACGCGCAGCGGCACCGGTGCTCCGACCTTCGACCTCCAGTACCGGGTCGGCACAACCGGTGTGTTCACCACCCTGGTTGCAGGCTACAGCGTCGGCACCACAACGTGGAGCGCCAGCACGCCGGCGGCCGGGTCGGTCTTCGCGCCCGTTGCGGCTCCTCTCGCGGACAACGCTTCGATCGTGCAGTTCCGCCTGGTTTCGACCGCAGCTGTATCCGCAGCGGGCGGTTCGAACCGCGTCGATGACGTGATTATCTCCGGCGTCGCGATCGGCGCCGCCACAGGCGCGTGCTGCAACCCGGATGGAAACTGCACCGGGCCCGTGGCCGCGGGTGCGTGCGGCGGCACCTACCAGGGAGACAACACCTTGTGTGGCAGCGTCGTCTGCCCCGTCACGCAGGGCGCCTGCTGCAACTCGGTCGGCGCGGGATGCAGCGTGGTCGCCTCTGCCGCGGCCTGCGCCTCGCCTAACTCGTACCTCGGGGACGGGTCCACTTGCGGCGTGAACGCCGTCAACTGCCCCAACGGCGCGTGCTGCGCCACCAACGGGTCCTGCGCCGTCACCCTCTCGGCCGGGTGCACCAACCCCAGCACCTGGACCAACGGCGTGTGTGACCCCAACTCTTGCCCCCAGCCCGGCGCCTGCTGCACCACCGCCAGCGGCGCCTGCTCGTTGATCACCCAGGCGGCCTGCGAGGCGCTGATCGGAACGGTTTGGAATGGCGCGGCGTCCTGCACCCCCAGCAATCCCTGCCCGCAGCCCACCGGCGCGTGCTGCCTTGCCAACTCCGGCGCCTGCCAGGTGCTCACGGCCAGCGCGTGCGTGAACGGCTTCTTCGGCGCCAACGTCACCTGCGCCTCCATCGGCTCGTGCACGCCGTCCCAGGTCGTCATCAGCCAGGTCTACGGGGGCGGCGGCAACTCCGGCGCCCAGTTCAACAACGACTTCATCGAGGTCTTCAACCGCGGCCAGACCCCCGTGGATGTGACCGGGTGGTCGGTCCAGTACGCCAGCTCGGCGGGCTCCTCTTGGCAGGTCACGAATCTGCCCAGCATCACGCTCGCGGCCGGGCAGTATCTGCTCGTGCAGGAAGCCGCGGGCACAGGCACCCCCGGTCCCCTGCCCACCCCGGACGCCACGGGCACGATTGCCATGAGCGGCACCAACGGAAAGGTCGCGCTCAGCCGCACCACCACCGCCCTCACCGGCGCTTGCGTCAGCACCGCCGGCACCGTGGCCGACTTCGTCGGCTTCGGCTCGGCCAACTGCTTTGAGGGCACGGCCGCGACGCCCGCGCTGAGCAACTCCACCGCCGCGATCCGCGGCGTGGGCGGCGTCGGCTGCCTCGACACCAACAACAACAACATCGACTTCTCCACCGGCACGCCGACCCCCCGCAACACGGCCAGCCCCTTCGGCTCCTGTCCCCCCGGCAACCCGCCCACGGGCAACGGCTCGGCGTCTCCGGCGCAGGCGTGCGCCGCCATGGCCGTGACGTTCACCGTGACGACCACTTCCAACGGCACCGACCCGGTGGCCGCGGTTTCCGGCAACTTCTCGGCCATCGGTCTGGGCAACAACGAGGCGTTCACCGAGGGCCCCACCAACACCTGGACGCTCAACGTCCCGAGCCTGGTCAACGCGACGCAGCAGCTGTATTCCTTCCCCGTCACGATCTACGACTCCGTCGGCCACGTTGGCGCTACCAACATCGCCTTCACCGTCATCTCCTGCAACTCCACGCTCTCGAACGCCTCGGGCGATCCCGACTTTGTGTGCAACGGCTCGGCGACTCACCTGACGGTCACCGCCACGCCGGGCCCGATGTCCTCGCACGCGGGCCTGGACGTCTTCGCCGACCTCTCCTCCGTGAGCGCCTCGGCTCCCAACCCCGCCCACTTCACCCGCGTCGGCGCGACCGACGTCTACGAGTACTTCGTCACCGTTGACGCGGCCATCCCGATCGGCCCCAAGACGTTTGTGGTGAACCTGACCGACGCGACGGTCGCCGCGGATACCCGCAACCTCACCATCACCACCGCCCCCTGCACCAACTCCGCCTCGCAGATCGTCATCAGCCAGGTGTTCGGCGGCGGCGGGAACTCGGGCGCGATCTGGAAGAACGACTTCGTCGAGCTCTTCAATCGCTCCAGCGTCGCGGTCAGCCTGAACGGCTGGTCGCTCCAGTACGGCTCCGACACCGACGCGGGCTTCAGCGGCAGCATCGGCTCGGGCGCCAACTCCAACTCGCCCGTGCCCCTCTCCGGGACGATCCAGCCCGGCAAGTACTTCCTGATCGAACTCGGCGAAGGCGCCAACACCGGGGCTGCTCCGCTTCCCACGCCCGACCTGGTCGGGGTTCCCGCGATCCCGCTGAGCTCTTCGGCCGGCCGTCTGGCGCTGGTCCGCAACAGCGTCGCTCCTCTGGGCACGACGGCGGGCGGGGCCTGCGCGGACTCCAACATCGAGGACTTCGTCGGCTACGGCGCCACGGCCGAGTGCTTCGAGGGCGACTCGAACCTCGGACCGACCGCGACAATCAACAACTCCACCGCGGTGTTCCGCCGCCTCGGGGGTTGTCAGGATACGGATCGCAACGCGTTCGACTTCTACACCGGCGAGCCCGCGCCGCGCAACGGCGCAACGCCCGCCAACAACTGCGGCGGCCCGGTGGTCAACGGCGTCTGCTGCCGCGGAGCGACCTGCTCCACGGCCTTCGCCACGGCTCAGGACTGTGCCAACGCCAACGACAGCACGAACCCGGGCACGATCCTCTCGGCCTACCACCCCGCGAGCACGGCCTGCAACACGCCCGTGACGACCCCGGGCATGCTGGGCAACACCACCAGCCCCTGCTGCTACGCCAACTACAACCACAACGCGTCCCTCGAAGTCCAGGACATCTTCGACTTCCTCAACGACTGGTTCGCGGGCAAGAAGGGTGCGCTCGTCGGCGGCGACGGCACCACCGGCACCCTGCAGGTCCAGAACATCTTCGACTTCCTGAATGCCTGGTTCGCCGGCGGCTGCGTCTGATCGGGGCCGGGCGGCCCACGCCGCCGGCGTTTTCGCGACCAACCACCAAGCCCCCGCCACTCGGCGGGGGTTTTTCTTGGCCCGGATGGCGGGCAAACGCCCGTATGCTTCGAGCCCGCGGCCGCGTGCCGCCCCTCTCGCTTACGCGAGAGGCTCTCTGGAGCCTTCCCATGCCCGGAATCGACGCCGTCCTCGAGCATCTCAAGCGCGACGAACCGGCGGCCCTTGCGCGTCTGTTCGAGTGGCTCCGTATCCCCAGCATCTCCACCCTTTCGGCGCACAAGGCCGACACCCGCAGGGCCGCCGAGTGGGCCGCGGCCAACCTGCGTGAGTCCGGGTTCGCCGTCGAGCTCCGCGACATCGGCACGCCGCGCGGGTCGGGCCATCCGATCGTCTGGGCCACCACCCCCGGCGGTGGCGGTGGGGGGGGCGGGCCGCACATCTTGTTCTACGGCCACTACGACGTCCAGCCCGCCGATCCTGTCGAACTCTGGGACTCCGGGCCGTTCGAGCCGGTGATCAAGCCCAAGCAGGGGGAGGTGGGCGAGCGCATCGTCTGTCGCGGGGCGTGCGACGACAAGGGGCAGGTGGCGATGTTCCTCGACGCTGTCCGGGCGTGGAAACTCGCGGGGGGCAAGGTCGCCGGGGGCGTTCGATTCTCGGTGTTGCTCGAGGGCGAGGAGGAGTCCGGATCGGTCAACCTCGACGCGTACCTGGGAGCCCACGCCGAGGAGCTCAGGGCCTGCGACGTCTGCCTGATCTCCGACACCGGGATGCTCTCCCGCACCCAGCCCGCGATCACCTACGGCGTGCGCGGCCTGGTCTACACCGAGGTCACGCTCCACGGCCCGGATCAGGACCTGCACTCGGGCCTGTGGGGCGGCCGCTGCCCGAACCCCAACAGCGAGCTCGTCAAGGTTCTCGCCCGCCTGTGGGATGCCGACCGGCGCATCACCATCCCCGGGTTCTACGACGCCGTCCGCCCGCTCACCCCGGGCGAGCGCGAGGCGTGGAAGAAACTGCCGTTCAACCAGAGCGAGGAGCTCGCCAAGATCGGCCTGCCGCCCGAGGCCGACGTGGGCGAGAAGGGCTTCACGGCGATGGAGCGAGAGTGGGCCCGCCCCACGGCCGAGATCAACGGCATCGTCGGCGGGTTCACCGGGCCGGGGGCGAAGACCGTCATCCCCGCCCACGCCAGCGCGAAGGTCAGTTTCCGCCTCGTCGCGGATCAGGACCCCGAGACCATCCGCGACGCCTTTTTCGCCTGGTGCAAAGCCAACACACCCCCCGGGTGCCGGTGGGAGTTCCACGACCATTCCGGGGGCAACGGCGTGACGCTTCCGACCGACTCGAAGTATCTCCAGGCCGCGTCGGGCGCGATCGAGAAGGCCACCGGCAAGCGTCCCGTGCTCATCAAGTCCGGCGGCTCGATCCCGGTCGCGGGCTCGCTCAAGGCCATCGCGGGGCTGGACACGATCTTCATGGGCTTCGGCCTCAACGACGACCGAATCCACTCGCCCAACGAGAAGTTCGAGCTCGAGTGCTACCGGATGGGGGCCCGCTCGCACGCGCTGTTTATCGATGCCCTGGCGAACATGCGGGGGTAGGCCGGGCGTACATGTGGGCGTGGGCGCTTGAAGAACTCACCGGGCCTACGCCGCCTGCTTCTTCTCGTCTGCCACCGGGAACTTCAGTTCGGTGTCGTCCACCATCTCCCCGACCTCGATCACCTCTCCGGCCTCCCGGGCCCGCATCTCGGCCAGCCGGGCGGCGTATCCGCGCCGGAGACCGGTCGCCTCCACGCGCAAATCGTGCACGCTCCGGAAGTGCTGGAACTGTTTGGCCAGCACCGACAGGATCGCGAGGATTCCCGCCGCGCCGACCACGGAAAATGCAACCCAGGCCTCGACGGGGAAGTACGCCATACGGACATGATCGGACCATCCACGCCCCCTCTGAAGTCCGGTTCGGGTGCCGCGGCACGCTCGCCGGGGCGATTGGCCGCCCCGTCCGGGTTCCGGCCGTCGCGTCTACCACTTCTTGTTACAATCCCCCCCGTGAGAATCAGGGCGCTCCCGGTCATCATGTTGCTCGCCGCCGTACTGGTCCTTGCGCCGTGGCTGCGCGCCCAGGTCGATGAGGACTACAGCGGCCAGACCCCTGCCCGCCCGCAGATCCCCAGCCGCGCCGCCAACCCCGGACGCGGCTCGGGCGACATCCAGCTCCAGGTGCGGGCCTTCGGCCTGGGCAACAACGCCCGCCCGGGCGAATGGATCGGCGTGTGGGTCCAGGTCACCGACAGCTCGGACAAGGTCCGCAACGTGATCGTCCGCATCATCGATCCCGACCTGGACGGCGACGATGCGCTCATGCAGCGGGTCATCGTGACCAACCCCGGGGCGCCCCAGCTCGTGTGGCTGTACATGCGCCTCCCGTTCGGCGAGTCCACGGGGACGTACTTCAATCTCACCGCCTCCGAGGCCATCGCCTCCGGAACGTCGGGCGGAGGCGAGGGGGGCGGCGAGGACGACACCCAGCAGTACGTCCCGGGTCGCCTGCTCGGAACGCTCCGCTACACCGTTCCCAGCAGCGCGGCCGTCCCCATGGGCATGGGCACGCTCCCTGTGGTCGGCCCGCACGCGTCGGGCCTGGAGCAATACATGTGGGTGCCCGATTCGGCGGGGGGCCTCCCGAAATACGCGCTCACCGGCCACGAGTTCACCAAGGTCTCCAACGGTCTGAACCTCGCTTCGCTCCCGGATCGCTGGCACGGGTACTCGGGCATCACCGCGCTCGCCTGGACCTCCGCCGCCAGCGAGGACAACCCGCTCAACCTCCGCAAGGCCCAGGCCGACGCCATCCGCGAGTACGTCAAGCGCGGCGGGCACTTCATCGTCGTCCTCCCGAGCGTCGGCCAGAACTGGATCGCCCAGCCCAACAACGCCCTCGCCGACATCATGCCCGCGGCCAAGGTGACACGCACCGAGGGCGTGAGCCTGGAAAAGTACCGGTCGCTCATCACAAGCGACCCCGATGTCGTGTACCCGCCCGAGTCGGTCGTGCATTCGTTCGCGCCCGAGGGCATCGCCTGGCCGGGCGACACGTATCCCATCATGGTCGGCCCGGACGGAGAGGCCGTTGTGCTCCGGCGCATCGTCGGCGCGGGCATGGTCACGGTCGTCGGCTTCGATCTGGCGAGCATCAAGCTCCAGCAGCGGACGCGGGCGTTCATGGCCGAGCGGTTCTGGAACCGCGTGCTCGGCAAGCGCATGCGCATTCCCACGCCCGCGGAGGTCGCGGCGGGTCGGAAGAACCAATCCGGCGGGGGGGGCGGGGCGGGAACCAAGGACGCGGAGTCCTACGACTGGAATCCCCAGTTGAATGAGATCGACAGGTCCGTCGTCGCCGCGGTGAACAACGAGGGGACCGCGGCCATCGGCCTCTTGCTCGCGTTCGTGGTGTTCGCCGGCTACTGGCTCATCGCCGGGCCGGTGGGGTATTTCCTGCTCAAGCAGCGGAACTGGAAGCAGCACGCGTGGGTGGCGTTCATGGCGGCGACCGCCGCGTTCACGGCCGTCTCGTGGGGGGGCGCGAGCGTGCTCAAGGGCCGGCGCATCAGCGGGCACCATCTGACGATCCTCGACGGCGTCTACGGCCAGCCGACGCAGCGGGCCCGGGCGTGGATCGGCCTGATCCTGCCCAAGTATGGCGAGCAGGAGGTCGCCCTCGCGGGCTCGACGGGAACGGGCTCGGAGTGGCACAACCTCATCGCCGCGTGGGAGAACCCGAGCGTCACGGGCAACACCGGGTGGTCCACATTCCCCGACGCCCGGCCGTATGTGGTTGACTGCCGCCAGCCCGACGACATCCGCTTCCCCGCCCGGGCCACGACCAAGCAGTTGCAGATGGACTGGGCCGGCGCGCTGCCCGAGGGGTGGGTCATGCCGCACCCGATCGCCGACCCGAGCGTCCCGGTGGGCAAGGAGATCCGCGTGGTCGAGGTGGCCGATCCCAAGGCCCCGCGTGCGTGGATCATCGAGGGGCAGGTCGTCCACACGCTTCCCGGCGCGATGCGGAACGTGTGGGTCGTCTTCGTGCATCGACCGGGCAATCCGAAGCTACCGCCCTCGGCGGTCCCGTTCGAGGCGTACGCGGCGTCGGTGGCGGAGTGGAAGCCCGGTGATCCGATGGCGCTCGACGCGCTGTTCGGCAAGCCCATCGGGATGCGTGACCGCGCGACGGACATGCTCGACGCCCTCGTGCCGGGGACGGCCACCTCGGGCTTCCCGCCCGACTATCGCCCGGAGTGGATGGCCCGCGCCGTCTCGTTCATGGACATGGCCAAGCCCGCCGAGCGTCACACCGGCCAGACGTGGGCCTCGCGGTCCGTGCTCGTGCGGAACGCCACCCATGGGCTGGACCTTTCCCGCTGGTTCACCCAGCCGTGCATCATCATTATCGGCGAGGTCGGCTCCAACAACCCGAGCGAGGCGCAGGTCGAGTGTCCGCTCCCCATCCGCGTGGACAATCTCGGGCCCAACGACGCCCGCAAGCGACTGACCGGGCGCACCATCGTCCGGTGGATCTACCCGCTCGAGGCCGCGCCGTTCAGGCCCGGCACGCTTGCCCCGTCGTCCGAAGCCGCCGATCCGCTCGACGCGGTGGACACGCCCACCGGCGGGGGCTGAGCGAGAGCCAACCGTTCCAACCGTCGGCCGCAACAACACCGCCTCTTCCTGCCCCCCCTCCCCCTCTCCCCCCCGGAGCCCAGCCCGTGCCGATGATCGAGACGATCAACCTGACCAAGCGCTACGGCGACCTGATGGCGCTCGACTCGCTCAACCTGTCGATCGAGTCGGGCGACTGCTTCGGCTTCATCGGCCCAAACGGGGCGGGCAAGAGCACGACCATCAAGATCCTCGCCACGCTGCTCAAGCCCTCCAGCGGCCAGGCCATGGTGGACGGCCTCACCGTCGGCTACCAGAACCGCCAGATCCGCCCCGTCATCGGCTACGTCCCGGACTTCATGGGCGCGTACGAGGACATGGTCGTCACCGAGTATCTCGAGTTCTTCGCCGCGTGCTACAACATCAACGGCCCGCAGCGCAAGAAGGTCGTCGCCGACGTGCTCGACCTGACCGACCTGCACTTCAAGGCCACGGCCGAGGTGAACTCGCTCTCGCGCGGCATGCAGCAGCGGCTCTCCATCGCCCGCGTCCTGCTCCACGACCCCAAGGTCCTGCTCATGGACGAGCCCGCCAGCGGCCTGGACCCGCGGGCCCGCATCGAGATCCGCGAACTCCTCAAGGAGCTCAAGCGGATGGGCAAGACGATTATTATCTCCAGCCACATCCTCCCGGAGCTCGGCGACTTCTGCAACACCATCGGCATCATCGAGAAGGGCAAGCTCCTCTTCTCGGGGAGCGTGAGCGAGGCCATGCGGCGGGCTCGCGTCGGCAACATGGTCCACGTCGCCGTGGCCGACCGGACGCAGCAGGCGGCCGTGCTGCTGCAGAAACTCCCGGGCGTGAGCAAGGTCACCATCACCGAGGCCCCCACGGGGCCCAAGGCCGTGCACGGCGACGGTCGGATCATCAACGTCTCCTTCGACGCCGACGCCAAGACCGACATCACCGATGTGCCCAACCTCCTGGTCAACCAGGGCTTCCGCATCGTGACGTTCACCGAGGAGGCGATCAACCTCGAGACGGCGTTCATGCGGCTGACCAAGGGGGCGGTGCAGTAGAACGGTGCCGTTCGCCGGGATCAGACGTGGGCGTGCTCAACGCCGGCGAGTTCCCGCATGTCGCGCAGGAGGCGACCCACGCTCCGGGGGAGCGTCACCTGCCGAACCGTCCGATCGCCCAGCAGCCCATCCTGCAGCAGGCACGACCTGCCGTCGCCGACCACCAGCACCGGCAGCGCGCCCCCGCCCGTCCCGCCGTCGCCCGACGTGGCTGCCGCCTCGTCGAGCAGGCGTTTGGCCGCGACGCGCTCGTGCGGCGAGCGGATGCGCAGCGTAACGAGGTTCGGGTCTTGGCACGGCGCCCCGCCGCGGAGGGCGCTGGCCATGATCGACACCGGATCGATCTCCGGGCGCAGGGCGAGGGTGAGCGGTCGCGCGTCGCCCAGCCGCTCCCGAACGCTGTCGATGTACTCACGCCCGGGCTCGCCCGAGTGCATGAGCATGTTGACCCGCAGGTCGGCGAGTTCCGCGGATGCGCCTGCGAGCAGGGTCGCGACTTTCCCCGCGTCGAGCCGGAGGTGATCGACGAAGTCCTCGATCGGATAGAGCACCTCGTTGCCGCTGCTCCCCGCGAGCGTGGCGTGGGCGAGGCGGTTGGCCAGCGCCAGCGGCACGACGTCGTCGGCGGCGCGCGGGGCGGTCGATTTGATGTTGCCCACGCTCAGATGGTGGAACGCGACGGGCGCGATGATGGTCGGGGCGAAGTTCCAGTGTCGGAGCAGCCGGTCGGTGATGTCCGCGTGGTTGACCAGCAGCAGCCGGGTCTCCACGGTCTCGAGCGGGAGCTCCAGCCGCTCGGCGGTCTGGACGACCTTGGGGTAGTGCTCGGGCAGGTGCTCGGCGTAGAGCAGGCGGCCCAGATCGTGGAGCAGCCCCGCGGTGAACATGGTCTCGCAGTGGTCCCTGGTGTGCCCGCAGGCCTGGCTCAGGCGCATCGCCAGCGTTCCCGTGGCCGTCGAGTGCTCCCAGAACCAGTCGGCCCGGAACGCGTCCGAGCCGCTGAACGAACCGAACGCGTCGAGCACCGAGACGCTCAGGACCGCCGAGCGGATCTGGGCCAGGCCGATCCGCGCCACCGCCTTGGCCACGTTGTCCACGCGGTCGCCCCGCGCGTAGAGCGTGGAGTTGGCCATCCTCAGGATCCGCAGCGACAGGGCCTGGTCCTGGCGGATGGCGTTGACCACCGCGTGCATGGAGCTCTCGGCCCGCCCCGTCAGGGCCAGCACCTGCTGGGCCGCGGGCCGGAGCGCCCGCACGCTCACGGTCTCCGCGAGCATCGCGTCGAGCAGTTCCGAGCGCGCGATGATGGGCTTGAGGGACCTGAGCGTCTCCATGGCACGCTCGTCGGTCATCGGCCCGTGGCTCGGGTGGATGTCGGGGGGCAGCCACCCCTCGACGGCGCCGATCGCGGCGGCCGAGGCGGTCCGCGGCGCAGCGCTCGGGGCCGCGATCGCGGGCGCTGCGGAGCGCGCGCCCGCCGGCGGCGGCGATGGGGTCGGCGCGTCGGGAAGGGCGATCGTCGGATCGGACGCCGCGAACTTGTCAACCTGGGCGACCAGGCCGGGAATCCAGTTGTCGCTCTTGATCACGATCCCCTGCACGCCCAGCCTGGCCACGCGGATCACCACCTCGCGCAGCGGCGTGGCCGTGACCATGAACACCGGCGTCCGGGCCAGCGCGGGATCGCCCCGGATGGCGGCCAGGCAGGCCAGGCCGCTCGTCTCCGGCATCTCCAGGTCCAGGAGCGTGATGTCGGTTTCCCGCCGGCGCAGCGCCGCCAGGCCGAGTTCCGCGGAGGAGACGGCGGAGGCGGTGTGCCCCGCTTTCTCGAGGAACTTCACGACCAGCGCTCTGATCTGGGCGTCGTCGTCGATGACAAGGACTCTCGCCATGCGTTTCTCCTGGACCCGCCTGGTCCTCCCGGCTCCGACCCGGGACGCCGGGTGCCCGCTGTGCGTGGCGGGGATGGGCTCGGGCCGGCCCGATCCCCGCGTGTGTGGCCTAGGCCGTCTGGACCGGCGTGGGTCTGCCGCCCGGCTTGCCCACCCACGCGGCGCAGGTCCTGAGCAGCTTGGCCTTGTCGATGGGCTTGTTGGTGTAGGCGTCACACCCGGCGGCGAGGCACCGGTTCCGGTCCTCCGACATGGCGTGGGCCGTGAGGGCCACGATGGCCAGGGTGGACTCCCGCTGTCGAAGCGTTCGGGCGAGCGTGTACCCGTCCATCTCGGGCATCTGCATGTCGGTGAGCAGCAGGTCGAAGGGCCTCCCCGCCGCCTCGGCCATCTCGATCTTCATCAGCGCGACCCTGCCGTTGTCGGCGAGCTCGACCTCGGCCCCGGCCTTCCTGAGGTGGAAGGCGATGAGCCGCTGGTTGTCCGGGCCGTCCTCGGCGAGCAGGATGCGTCCGCCCAGGGCCACCTGCGCGCCCGCGGCCATGGGCGCCGGAGCGGACTTGACCGAGTTCATGCTCGTGACCATCGGGGCGTCCGGCGCCGGCTCGAGCGGCAGGCTCAGGCGGAAGCACGAGCCCCGGCCCGGCGCGGTGCGCAGCAGCGAGACGTCGCCCCCCATCAGGTTGGCGAGCCGCCGGCTGATGGTGAGGCCCAGGCCCGTGCCGCCGTGCTTGCGGGACATGGTCGAGTCGGCCTGCCCGAACGCCGAGAACAGGCGCCCGGCCTGCTCGGGGCTCATGCCCGGCCCGGTGTCGTCCACGTCGATGACCAGGCGCGACGCCCCGTCGAGCGGGCGGACGCCCGCGATGATCGTGACGCCCCCGGCCTCGGTGAACTTCACGGCGTTGCCCGCGAGGTTCATGAGGATCTGCCGCAGACGGGTGGGGTCGCCGATGACCGTCTCGGGCACGGGCGTTGCAAGGACCACGCCCAGCGAGACGCCCTTGCCGATGGCCCGAGGGCGCATGAGGCTCTCGACCTCGCGCAGGGCGCCCACGAGCGGGGTGTGGATTCTCTCCACGGTCATCTTGTCGGCCTCGATCTTGGACAGGTCGAGGATGTCGTTGATGACGGTGAGCAGGTGGTTGCCCGCGTTGCGGATGGTGTCGATGGTCTGCACGCGCCCCTCGGGGGCGGCGGCCATGTTCTCGTCCTCGCGGAGCATGTCCGTGAAGCCGAGGATCGCCGTCAGGGGCGTGCGGATCTCGTGGCTCATGTTGGCCAGGAACTCGCTCTTGGCCCGGCTGGCGGACTCGGCCGCGGCCTGGGCCCCGATGAGCTGCGACTGGATGCGGAGGCGCTCGGTGATGTCGCGCACGATGGCGACAAACAGGAGCTCCCGCCCCGCCTCCTCCTCGTGGGCCACGCACTGCAGGACGATCTCGACGGGGATGTCGTGCCCATCCTTGTGGCGGTGCACGGTCTCGAAGGTGCGCGAGGCGAGGGTCCCGTCGAGCAGGGGCGCGAGCATGTCGCGGAAGCGTTCGGGCGTGAAGCCGGGCTTGATGTCCAGCGGGGTCATGCCCAGGAGTTCGTCGCGGGTGTACCCGATCTGCCGCATGGCCCCCTGGTTGGCATAGGTGTACCGCAGGTCCGCGGGGCGGAACATGTAGACGCAGTCGATGGTCTGGTCGAGCGTGCTCTTGAACTGGGCCAGGCTCTGGCGGATCCGCCGGGCCTCGGTGATGTCCGTCCGGATCGAGACGAACTTCTCGATCCGTCCGTCGGCGCCGGTGAAGGGGGCGACGATGGCGTCCACCCAGTAGAGCGTCCCGTCCCGGGCCCGGTCGCACACCTCGGCGCGCCAGGCCTTCCCGCCCGCGATCGTTCGCCACATCTGGGCCCAGAAGGCCTTGGGGTGCACGCCGGAGTTGAGCATGCGGTGGTCCTGCCCGATGAGCTCGTGGCGCGAGTACCCGCTCGCGCGGCAGAACCGGTCGTTGGCCTCGATGATCCGCCCGGCCGGGTCGGCCACGGAGACCAGCGAGTGGGCGTCCACGGTGCTGCGCAGGGCCTCGAACTCGCGCAGCGCGGCCCCGGCCGCCGCGGTGGAGCGGGCCAGCCGGCGCGACATCCACCACCCCGCCGCGCCCGTGGCGAGCATGATCGGCCCGGCCACGACGGCGATGCGCGTCTGCCACGCCTCCAGTCTCGTCGCGGCCGCCAGCGAGGCGTCGCCCGAGGCCGCGATCTCCGCCCGCACCCCGTTGGTCACCTTGGTGACGGCCGCGTTGAACGCGATGAGGCGGTTGTCCATCGACACGGCCGACTCGCGGTCGCGGGCCCCCGCCAGGAGGTCCCGCGCGGCCGACGCGATGGCCTCGACGCCCGGGAGAAAGGTCGTCGCCAGCGGGCTCTTGTCGGCCCGGAGGTCTTCGAGCAACGGCGGGAGCCGGGCCTCGAGGGCGGCGGCGCTGGCCTCGACCCCGGCCTCGAGCGGGCCCGGATCGGCCGCCGCGGTGCGCTCGTCGGCCGAAGCGTTCACCTTCCCGGCCAGCCCGCGCAGGGCCACGTAGTCGGTGGTGCGCCCCAGCCAGACCTTGCTCTCGGCGAGCTCGGCCTGGTGGATGGCGCCGATCCGGTGCGAGAGCACCAGGCAGGCCACGACCGTCGCGCCCGCGAGGGCGAGCAGCGGCGCGTGGGCATTGTGAAGAACCGGGACGAGCAGGCGACCGTGCCGGGTGGTGCGGGTCATGGCACACTCCTATACGGGCACCGGCGAACATCCCATGCCCACCATCTCCATCGGTCCATCGGGTCCGGGTGTTCCCGAATATTGCTCCCGCGCGGGCCAATGGGCCCGAATCGGAACCGGCGTCGGGGCGCGGAGGGCCTACGAACGCCTGTGGGCCAGCACATCGCCCACCCGCGGGCCCGGCCCTGGCACGCCGCGAGCCCGCGATGGGCCTGCGTTTACGCCCCGCCGGCCCCGCCGGCCCCGCGATCCCCGCGCAGACCAACGCGGCCCCGGCCCGCAATAGAACGGGCGGGGCGTTGGGGAGTGTCGGTGGGGTTTTCCAATGGGTGGTGGAGTTCTCCCACACTTTGGTGGACATCCCCGCATCACCCGCACACCCCCTCCATCTTCTCTTTCGCCCTGCATCTCTCCGTGCTCTCCGTGGTTCTCCGTGTTTCAAGTCCGATCCAACAAACACGGAGGGCCACGGAGGGAACACGGGGGAGGAGAGCATGGATCGGAGGGCGAGCGCGGGCCATCGATTCATCGCTTCTCCCCGCCTTCCTGCGCGCCTCCGCGAGGGATGCCCTCCGCTTTCTCCCGTGGGCTCGGCGGTCTCCGTCGTGAGCCCCTCCCCCCGCCCCGCCTACGCTCGTGGCTGATCGTGCTGGGGAGTAGCCTCCCGCACCCTGACTCCCCGCGGGGTTCGGGGCAAGCGGGCGGGGCGGGTGGTCAACACGGGGCGCGGCCGCCGCGCTCCCGGCCCCTTCGTGCGTGCGAGCGCACAGCGCAAGACCAACACACTCCCGGGGCCGCCGGCGCGAGGCGGGCCCGGGCGTGGTGGTGTTCGCGCTGCGAGGGCCCCCGGCGATGCTGGATTCCATGATCGAGACCGTGCCGGTGCTGCTGGGGGCGGCGGCCCACCCCGAGCGGGTCTGGGTCTACGCCGCGTTCGTGGCCCTCGTGCTGGTGTTTCTCGCGCTGGACCTTGGCGTGTTCCACCGCAGGGCCCGGGAGGTGAGCGCGAGGGAGGCCGGGGCGTGGTCGGTGGTCTGGACGATGTGCGCCCTGTCCTTCTCGGTGCTGGTGTACTACGCCTACAGCGCGCACTGGCTGGGGCTCGGGCTGGATGTGCCCATCGTGGGGAGCCCGGGGGCGACGGCGACGGTGGACGGGGCCACGGCGGTGAAGCAGTACCTCGCGGGGTACCTTGTGGAGTGGTCGCTCTCGGTGGACAACCTCTTCGTGATCGCGGTCATCTTCGCGTACTTCAAGGTTCCCGCGGCGTACCAGCACCGCGTGCTCTTCTGGGGGATCATCGGGGCCCTTATCATGCGCGGCGGGATGATCGCGCTGGGGGCGTTGCTCATCCAGCGCTTCGGGTGGATCACCTACGTCTTCGGCGGGTTCCTGATGCTGACGGCCGCCAGGATGGCCATGTCGGGCGAGGAGGGCGTGGACCCGGAACGGAACGTGCTGGTGAGAGCCGTGCGCCGGGTCTGGCCGGTTTCCACGGAGTACGACGGGCAGCGGTTCTTCACGATGCTGCCCGGGCCGGAGGCGACGGGCGCGGGGGCCGGGGGGATGGCGCGGGGGAGACGGGCCGTGACGCCGCTGCTCCTTGCGCTGCTGGTTGTCGAGTTCACCGACGTGGTCTTCGCCGTGGACTCGGTACCGGCGATCTTTTCCATCACGGGCGACGCGTTTATTGTGTTCTCGTCCAACGTCTTCGCCATCCTCGGGCTGAGGAGTTTGTACTTCGTGCTCGCGAGCATGCTCGGGAGGTTCCGTTTTCTCAAGCCCGCCCTCGTGCTCATCCTGCTCTTCGTGGGGGCCAAGATGCTGCTGGTCCACAGCGAGTACAAGGTGGACACGGCGGTCTCGCTGGGGGTCATCCTCGGCCTGCTCGCCGCGGGGGTGGGGGCGTCGCTGGTGTTGCCGCCCAGGGAGAAGCCCCCGGCGGGAGAGGCGTGAGCGGGCGGGCTTGGCGCGATGGGTCTGCCGGGGCTCGGGGGGAAAGGCGCACGCAGAGGTTCGCGGGGGTTGCGCAGGGGTTCGCGGGGGGAAGGCGGGGGGAAGGGGGGGAAAGGCAGGAAGAGAGGCCGGTGTAGTCGCGCCCGCCGCCGCTTTCTTTCTCCGCGAACCTCTGCGTGCTGCCTTTCCCCGTAGCCGCCGGTATCATGGTGCGTGCAAGCGACCGGGCGGGGGGAATGGAGCATATGGAGGTTGGCGATGAAGCGATCGGGAACTCTGTCGTTGGTGTGCGGGCTGGCTCTGGCCGCGAGCGTGCTGGCCGCGCCGCCCGCCGCGCCCCCGCCCACCGAGAAGCGGCCCGTGACCGAGACGATCCACGGCCGGACGATGACCGACGAGTACCGCTGGCTGGAGGGGGACAACTCGGATGAGAAGAACATGGGGGCCGTGACGCCGGAGGTCTCGGCGTGGACGGATGCGCAGAACGCGTACACGCGCTCGGTGCTGGACAATCTCCCCGGGCGGGCCGCGCTGGAGGCGGCGTTGCGGCCGCTGATGGAGGTCGGGTCGGTCTCCGCGCCGGCCATGCGCGGGAACCTGTACTTCTACACGAAGCGCGAGGGGAAGGAGAACCAGCCGAGGATCTTTGTGCGTGAGGGCGCCAGCGGCGAGCCCCGGCTGCTCTTCGATCCGGCCCAGTTTGACTACACGGGGCTGACGGCGATCGGGGGCATCGCCCCCTCGCAGGATGGGAAGTACCTGGCCGTCGGGCTCTATCGCGCCGGCGATGAGAACACGACCGTGTACATCATCGAGACGGCCACGGGCGAGTGGTTGACGGACCAGATCGAGGGGAAGGCGAGCGTGACGGAGTGGCTCGAGCCGGGGGCGGCCCTGGGCGGGGGCGCCGGGCACACGCCCGGGTTCTTCTACGAGAAACTCGCGGATGTGAAGAACCCGTACTCGGCCCAGATCAAGTTCCACGTCCTCGGGAGCAATCCCAAGGGAGACCGGTTGCTCTTCCGCCAGTACACCGTGGAAGAAAACAAGGACCTGGCCCAGACCTGGGGGCCGGGGGCGGCGCTGAGCAAGACCGGGCGGTGGATGGTCCTGAGCTACTGGACGGGCGGGGCGGCCCAGGACATCTGGGCCGTCGATCTGGCCAAGGCGGATGCGACGCGGCCGGTGAACGAGGCGAGGAAGGTGATCAAGGTCGGGGCCTCGAACAAGTTCAGCGGGGACATCCACGGCGATACGTTCTACATGCTCACCGACTATGGGGCCCCGAATCTGCGGATCGTGGGCGTGAACCTGAACCATCCCGAGGAGTCGGCGTGGACGGAGATCGTGCCGGAGAACAAGAACGCCGTGCTCAAGGGATACGGAATCGCCAAGGACCTGCTGGCGTGCGTGTACGAGGAGAAGGCGGCGACGAAGATCCGGCTGTTCACGATGGATGGCAAGGACAAGGGGGAGCTCAAGCTCCCCGGCATCGGCACCGCGAGCATCTCCACGCAGGACGACCGGACCGAGGCCTTTCTTACCTTCACGTCCTTCAACTATCCCAGCACGGTCTTCCGCGTGGACCTGGCCAAGCCCGATGCGGACCCCGTCGTGTGGGAAAAACCCGCGGTGCCGGTGGACCCGACGACCGTCGAGGTCAAACAGGTGACGTACTCGAGCACCGACGGGACGCCGGTGACCATGTTCATCGTGCATAAGAAGGGGCTGGCGCTGGATGGAAACCGGCCGACGATCCTGAGCGGCTACGGCGGCTTCGACATCTCCCTGACGCCCACCTTCAGCGCCACGCTCTTCCAGTGGTTCGACCGCGGGGGTGTCTTCGCCATGCCCAACCTGCGCGGCGGGGGCGAGTACGGCAAGGCCTGGCACGAGGGGGGCATGCGCGAGAAGAAGCAGAACGTCTTCGACGACATGATCGCCGCGGGCGAGTGGCTGTGCAAGAACGGCTACACCAACCCCAAGCGCCTCGGGGCCATGGGGGGCTCCAACGGGGGCCTGCTCATGGGGGCGCTGATGACCCAGAAGCCCGAGCTCTTCGCGGCGATCGTCTGCCAGGTCCCGCTGCTGGACATGCTGCGGTACCAGAACTTCCTCATGGCCCGCTACTGGGTCGGCGAGTACGGGACCGCGGAGAAGGCCGACGAGTTCGCGTGGCTGGTGAAGTACTCGCCGTACCAGAACATCACCGCGGGCGTGAAGTACCCCGCGATCCTGTTCACGGCGGGGGAGAACGACACCCGCGTGCACGCCCTGCACGCGCGCAAGATGGCCGCGGCGATGCAGGCGGCCACGACCAGCGACCCGGCCGCGAAACCCGTGCTGCTCTGGGTCGATCGCGAGGCGGGCCACGGGCAGGGCAAGCCCCTGAACCTCCGCATCCGCGACGCCGCCGATGCGAGGATCTTCTTCATGTGGCAGCTGGGGATGCTCGACGGGGCCGGGCCCAGGTAGGGGCCCGAGCCGGGCGGCGCGGGCGGCCCGAGCGCGGGATCAAGAACCGACCTTGTCGCGGGCCGGGGCGGCTTGGGTGTGGGCCGGGCGCGTCGGTCTCCGCCCCGTCAGGCGGGAAGGTCGCCCGTGGTCACCACGATCTGCGCCACGTCGGCGAGTTGCTTTCGCTGGTTGCGGGCGAGCTTCTGCAGGAGGTCGTGGGCCTCGGGCTCGGTGATCTTGCGCTTCTGGACGAGAATCCACTTGGCCTGCTCCACCGTCCGGCGTTGGAGCAGGTTGGCCTCGAGCTGCTGCACGCGGGCGATATGCTGGCCGTCCACCGCGGCCCGCTGGAGCGCGATCCCGATCGCCACCGCGAGCTGCTCGCGGCTGACCGGCTTGAGCAGATAGCCGAACACCCCGGCGGCCTCGCCGTTGGCGTGGATCCGCTTGACGTTCTCCTCGTCGGAGTACGCCGAGATGATGATCGACGGGATCTTCATCTCGCCGAAGAGGACCATCGCGGCGTCGATGCCGCTCAACCGCGGCATGCGGATGTCCAGCAGGGCCAGGTCGGGCCGGAACTCGCGGGCCATCGCCACGGCCCGCTCGCCGTCGGGGGCGATGCCCACGATGGAGTGGCCCAGGTCCGCCGCGCTGCCGGCCAGCCCGGTCGCCGGGAGATGTTCGTCGTCGGCCACGAGGATGCGCACGCAACCAAAGGACCTCGGCATAGGTTCGGCCTTGGACGCCGGAGCCTTGGGTTGGTTGGTGTTGTGATTGGGTTTGTTCGTCATCGGTCCCGCCCGGAAGTCGTATTCGAAGTTGCTAGGATCTGGAACGCATGACCTCCCACGATCCGGAGGAGACTAGCATCTTTTCATGTAAATCTCCACACAAACCCTGACCCCGTCGGCCCGGAATTCCCGGAAATCTCAGTTTCGCTCTCCGGGGCCATCTCCCCCGAAATCGCCGGCGATGTTGGCAGCATGGAAACGTCCGCCCACAAGGTCCTCCGCATACAGGCCGTAAGGCTCCTGGTTGCGGGCGGATGCTCCGCCGCGGGAACCGAGGTCCGGTGCCCCATCGCCCGACACCGGGTGGACGCCGCCGGGTATCTCGACCCGCTCCCCCGGTCCGGGCGAGGCGTCGCGTGGGAGGCCGCCGCCCCAACGCACGAGCCCAGGTTTGTGCGCGGGGAGCGGGCTAGGACCGTGATCGTCGAGTGCAAGCAATCCCGGGCCGATTTTCTCTCCGACTCCCGGAGCATCGACGACCTTGTCGCCGAGCGGGACAGGCTTCTGCGGGTCCGGTCCGTGCTCGAGGAGCAGATTATCAAGGCCTGCGAGCCGCACCTGCGAATATCCGGTTCGCGTCTCTTTCCCGATCTGGAGGAATGGAACTTCGGGAACAGCCGCGTCGGGTCGTACCGCGCCGTGCTGAGCGATCTTCGCAAGCTCGACGAGCGCATGCACGGAGAGAGCAAGTTCTGGCTCATGGCCCACTATCGCCTGGCGGACTGGCTCTACATCGCGGCAACGCCCGGGGTGGTCCGGCCCCGCGAGGTGCCGCCCGGCTGGGGCCTCCTCGAGATCGACGCCGAGTGGGGGGGCGGCTTCGAACCGGGCGAACACGGGCCGAGCGGGCGCGCCGGTGTCCGGGTCCGGGCGCCCGCGCCGCAACTCTCGGGCAAGCCGGAGCATCGCGTGCGGCTGCTTCGCAACATCGCCGTGGCGGGCACCAGAAGGGCCTGGAACGAGAACTCCGGCGCGGAGGGCGCGCCGGAGTCGCTCTGAGCGAGATGGGTGTTCGGTTCAGCGGGCGGTCTCGCCCACCTGGAAGCGGAAGAACTCGATGATCGTGGCCTTGGGGCCGACGATGTCCCTGACCTTCTTGGTCGGGTCCATGACGAAGGGCTGCTCGACGAGGGCGACCTCCTCGTAGAACTTGCGCATGCCGCCCTCGACCATCTTCTCGGCGATCTCCTTGGGCTTGCCGGACTCCATGGCCTGCTCGACGCGGAACTTTCGCTCGCGCTCGACGATGTCGGCGGGGACGTCCTGGGCGTTGACGCCCTTGGGCGTGGGGACGGCCGCGACGATGTGCATGCAGATGTTGCGGAGGGTCTGGTCGTTCACGTCGCCCTCGGCGACGAGGAGCACGCCCTTCTTGCCGTCGTGGTGGACGTAGGAGCCGAAGGCCGTCTTGCCCTGGGCGCCCGAGACCTTGTGGCCGCGGGCGTAGGAGACGTTCTCGCCGGTGGAGATGCGGAGCTCGTCGATCATGCGCGTCATCTCGGGCATGACGGGCACGTCGCCGGAGCTTGCCGCGAGGGCGATGTGGGCCACGCGGTCGGTGACGGCGATGAACTTCTCGTTCTTGGCGGTGAAATCGGTTTCGGCGCGAAGCTCGACGATCGTCGCGGCGTCGCCGTTCGGAGACACGGCCACCGCGATCCGGCCCTCGCCGGCGACGCGATCGACCTTGGTGTCCATCTTGCCCTTCATGCTCTTGCGCAGGATGTCCTCGGCCTTGAGCAGGTCGCCGCCGGCCTCGACCATGGCGCGCTTGCACTCCATCATCGAGAGGCCGGTCTGGTTGCGGAGCTTCATCACGTCTGTCGCGGAAATCTCGGCCACGGTCCCGTCTCCTTGTCTGCCGACCGGCGGGCTATCGCCGCCGCACGGTCGCCTTTGGTCTGTTCGAGCGCGGCCCCGCATTCCTCGCGAGACCGGTGCGTTCTTCGATCGGGAGCGTGTTCGTTCGCTCCCACGGTGTTTCCGGCTTCTTTGGATCGGACATGGGCGGCCTCGTCGTCGATCCGATCGAGGCGGGTGCCACGACCGAGGATCCGTCATCCGACGCCCGCCATCCCATTTCCGACTTCGGTCATGCCTGCTTGACGGGCTCGGCCGCCCCGGCACGCGTCTCGACCTCGGCGCCGTCGCCGCCGGCCGCGTCGTCGGCCCGGTACTTGGAGCGGCTGGACCGGCGCGGCCGGTCGTCGCCGCCCTTGCCGGGGGCGCCGCCCGCGTCGGCGCTCTGCTCCTTGGCCTGGGCCCGGGCCTGCTTGCCCTCGCTCACGGCCAGGCAGAGCTCGCGGATGATCACATCGATCGAGCGCATCGAGTCGTCGTTGCCGGGGATCGGGATGTCCGCGAACTCCGGGTCGCCGTCGGTGTCGATCAGGCAGATCGTGGGGATGCCCAGCTTGCGGGCCTCGCGCAGGCAGTTGACCTCCTTGGTCACGTCCACAACGACGATGCAGCCGGGGAGCTTGTCCATCGAGCGGATGCCCGAGAGGTTCTTGAAGATCTTGTCCTTCTCGCGCTTGAGCTGGCTCTCCATCTTCTTGGAGTAGGAGGCGAAGTTCTCGCTCTGCTGGATCGCCTCGAGTTCCTCGAGCCGCTTGAGCCGCGAGCGGATGGTGCGGAAGTTGGTGAGCGTTCCGCCCAGCCAGCGCTCCGTCACCCAGTGCTGCTTGACGTCGCCGACGCGCTGCTCGATCACGGCGCGGGCCTGACGCTTGGTGCCGACGAAGCAGACGTCCTTCCCGTCGGCCACCGTGCGGGAGATGTACTTCTTGGCCAGGAGCAGGCCCTTCACCGTCTCCTTGATGTCGATGATGTGGATGCCGTTGCGCTTGCCGTAGATGTACGGCTGCATCTTCGGGTTCCACGCGGCCGAGCGCTGGCCGAAGTGGATGCCGGCCTCGACAAGGTCATGCACCAGCGAGGTGCCCGTCGTGGCGGGGGAGGAGGGTGCGGTCGGGGGCATGGGTCACGAGCCTTTCATTCAGCGACACCGGCAGCGGACGATTCGGTGCGATCGGGATGCCAACCGGAAAACCGGCCGATCCGTGACCGCCGTCGTGCCCAAGGGCGCTTCTGTGGGTCTGGGCGGCTCCTCCGAAGCGGAGGGGCCAAACCGAAACAAAGGCCTCGTTCGCGGAACGCCGCGAACCCCGGCCGCCCGCCGCCGAACCCGGTGGGCAGACAAGCATAGGAACCCCGTCGCGGCGGGCAAGGTGAGAGATCGCGACCGGGGCTTCCCCGAACTCGGAGGGATCTGGGGTGCCTACGGGCCGACATGGACCAACACCTGCCGATTGTGGGGGGAGGCCCGGTGCTCCCACAGGTACACCCCCTGCCAGGTGCCAAGGCCCAGCCGACCGCCGACGATCGGGATAGACAGGCTCGTCGAGGTCAATGCGGCCTTGATGTGGCTTGGCATGTCGTCGGGGCCCTCGGCGGTGTGCGTGAAGTCCGGGTCGCGCTCCGGGACCAGCCGATCGAGCCATCGCTCCAGGTCCCTGCGGGCGGAGGGATCGGCGTTCTCCTGGACGACCAGACTCGCCGAGGTGTGGCGGATGAAGACCGTACAGAGCCCCGAGCCGTCTTCTGCGATCGACCCCGACGCCGATGCGGACGCAACCACTTCCGCGATCTCACCGGTGATGTCCAGGAGGCCGGCCCCGCGGGTGTGAACTGTGACTGTGCCGACCACGGACCCGAGTCTACGACGGTTCGACTCAGCAGCCTGTGAACCAACGGTTGAGGAAATCGAAGATGTCCTGGACGGTCAGGGTGCCGGACTGGTTGACGTCCGCCGCGAGTGAACCCGAGAACCAGGTGTTGAGGAACGAGAAGATGTCCAGCACATCCACCATGCCGCTCTGATCGAAGTCCGCCGGGCAGACGTAGTTCGGATAGAACGCCAGGTCCAACGCGCCCACCACGCCGTCCCCGTTGACGTCGAAGACGCTGAACCCGACGGCGAAGTTGGGGATGACCACCTGACCGTCCACCACGCCGTCGGAGCCGTCGAACTGGGAGATGAACAGCGCCACCGCGCTCCGGTCGGCCGCGCTGATCACGCCATCGCCGTTGACGTCGCCCACGAGACAATCGAACCCGATGTCCGTCCAGACGTACAGCCCGTCGGTCTGCGCGGCGTACGACGTGCCGAAGATGAAGGTCGGGCGCCACCGGGTCGGATCGGTGGCGGCGGACACCGTCTTGTTCGCCCAGCGATGGGTCACCTGCCACGCGAGGTCCGTGAGGAACCCGCTCTGGGCGGCCTGGATCAGATCGGCGACGCCCTCGGCGATGCTCGTCTGGTTGGCCGCGCTGTGGTCGATGGGTTCGGGCGGAGCCTGGGCCAGCTGGCCGGCCCCGATCTGGTCCAGGGCGTACACGAGCGTCACCGTCGTCTCGTTGGTGGACACCTCGTGCTGGAAGCGCAGGTTGACGACCGGGTCGTAGAGGCCGAAACCGGTGCCGCCCGTCATGGTGCTGGCATTCAGATAGCCGGTGGTCCGCTGGAAGTACCGGCCCGACACAATCCAGGTGCACCCAGGCCCGAAGGTCGGGCAGTTGGCGTTTGACTTCCACAGGGGGACGGTCTCGAAGCACCCGCAGAACGCCATGACCCAGTCCGCCCCGCTGAGCGACACCTGCGGGGGCACCGTCCAGGTTTGGTACAGGTCGTCGGACGCCGACGCCGCACGCACGCTCAGCGTGCTGCTGGGGCGTCCGCCGAACCGGGCCGCGTTGGCGAGGTAGTGGGTGGCGGCCACCGAGGTCTGATCGCCGCCCGTGTCCTCGTCGTTGTCCACGTCGAGTTCAACGAAGCCGTAGAGGGGGTTGGTTCCGAACACGAACGGGTCGAACGGCTGGCCGTTGAGCCCGAGAGTCCCGGGCGGGTTCACCAGCCCGTTGAACACAAGGTCGATCCTCACGAGGTGGGCGTCGAGATGGTCGGCCAGCTCGCCCTCGTACGGGCTGGTGCAGTTCGCGTCCGGCTGCCACGCCGAAATCACGATCTTCTTGAGGTCGGGCATCGCCTGCCCGGGGAGCAACGGCCCGCAGTTGCACGTGTCGGTGCGACGCACGACGGCGTCGCCCGACAGATCGACAAACACGCGGTAGTCGTCGTCGGCGTGCGCCGCACCTCCGACCGCGAGCAGCGGGGCGGCGATCGCCATGGTCCGAGCACGTCGCGCCCAGGGGGTCATCGGTTTGCTACCTCCACCACGTACTGCTCCAGCCCGTACCGATCGATCCGGTACCGCATGCTGCTCCGCTGCATCCCGATGAGTTTCGCCGCGCGGGAGACGTTCCCCTTGGTGAACCTCAGGGCCTGCATGATCAGCTCCTTCTCCACATCGGCCGCCTTGTGGAGCCCGCGCTCAAAGTCGAAGGTGATATCCGATCGAGCCGCCCCGTCGCCGGGCGCGGCGGTCGGGCCCGCGTGTGCGAGCGGCTCGCTTGCACGACCGTTTCGATCGTGGGGGGGGGTGGAGTACGACGCGCGCGGGACGGCCAGCATTTGGGTGTTCATATCGTTCAATCCAAGGTCTTCCGGTTCAATCTCGGGATCGTCGGAGAGCATCACGGCTCTCTGGGCGGCGTTCACGAGCTCGCGGACATTTCCGGGCCAGTCGTGCGACAGGATCGCAGTCCCGGCCGCTTCCGACAGGGCCTGGTTCGGGCGGCCGTACCGCCGACCAAGCCGTTCGATCATCACCTCGGCGATGAGCACGGCGTCTTGGCCGCGCTCACGCAGAGGGGCGATTCTGACGGTGAAGGCGTTGAGGCGGTACAGGAGGTCGCGCCGGAACACCGCCGCCTTCACCCGGTCTTCCAGGTCCTGGTTGCTCGCGGCGATGACCCGCACCCGAACGCGGCGCTCCTTGGTCCCGCCCACACGCCGGTAGACGCCGTGCTCGAGCACGGTCAGGAGCTTGGCCTGAAACTCCAGCGGCGTCTCCGACACCTCGTCGAGGAAGATCGTGCCGCCGTCGGCCATCTCGAACAGGCCGGCGCGGGCTTCTTTGGCGTCGGTGAACGCGCCCCTCTCGTGCCCGAAGAGCTCGCCCTCCACAAGGGTCGCCGGGAGCGCGGAGCAGTTCACATGGACGAACGGCGCATCCGCCGCTTCTTTCGCACCTAGTTTTTCGGCGTGCTCGCAGGCCCGCTGGTGGATGTACCTCGCCAGCACGCCCTTGCCCACCCCGGTCTCGCCGGTGATGAGGATGCACGGCAATCCGGCGCGCCCGTCCCCGCCGTCCTTCCCCGCATCGGATGTCGGCAGCGGAATCGCCGCGAGCCGGTCGGCCATCGAAAGCGTGGAGCGCCAGGCGGGGCTCCGGCCGACGGCTTCCCACTCGCGCTCGCGGCTCTTCTCCAGTCGCTCGTAGAGTCTCACCTTGCGGGCCAGCCGTCGGTGCTCGATCCACCGGCCGACCTGCAGGCCCAACTCTTCCAGACTCAGGGGCTTCTGCAGGTAGTCGTCGGCCCCCATCCGCATCGCCGCGATCGCGTTCTCCATGCTGGAGAACGCCGTCATCACCACGACCGTGCCGTCGAATCCGACCGAGTCGGAACGCAGTTCGCGCACGAAGTCCAGCCCGTTGTCGTGGGCTCCGAGCATCACATCCGAGAGCACGACGTCGAAGTCCGCGTCTTGCATGGCCTTGCGGGCCGCGGCCAAACACGCCACATCCACCACGCCGTATCCGGCCTTGGTCAACGCCTTGCGGATTGTGAACCGCAGATTCTCTTCATCCTCTATGACGAGAATTTTGGCCACCAGTCGCTCCATCTAGGCCAATACTGGCCATATCAACATCTGCGCCGGCCAATGCTGGCCGGTTCCAAGGCAACGCAATCGTGAAGCGAGTACCCGCCGGAGGCTCCCTGCGGCCTCCGGCCGCTTGCGAGCCATGATCCAGAACGGGCCACGGGCTTTCCAGGCGAATCTGGCCCCCGTGCGCCTTCACGACCTGCATCGCTACTGCAAGGCCTATGCCGTTTCCGTCGGGTTTGGTGGTGAAGTAGGGCTGAAAGATCCGTTCCCGAAGGTCAGGGGGAACCCCTGGCCCCGTGTCGGCGATCGAAATAGTCCAGCCACCCTCGCGTTGCCCAGATTCGCCATCGCCGGGCCTTCCCGCAACGCTGATCACCACTTCGCCTCCGGTCTCTCCCGGCCCTCTCGCTGCCGGGCTGCTTGTGGCCGAGATGGCGTTGGACAGAATCGCCGACACGGCGTGCTCCAGGTGTCGTGCGTCGAACACCGCTTCATGGGGGCACTCGGATGCATCCAGAACCAGGCCGACGCCGCTCCCCTGCGCTTGTGCCCGGTGGGCTTCGACCAGCCCGGCCAGCCAAGGGGCCACCTCGGTCGGCTCCGGAGCCACCCGCATGGGGCGCGTCGCCGTCAGCAGATCCGTCAGCCACTTCTCGAAGCGATCCACCGTGGTCAGGATGCGTCCCTGGATCTCGCGCAAGTCCGCCTGCGGACCCTGGGTGGGCAACTCGCCCATCGTCAGTTCCGCCAGCGTCCGGATTCCCCCGAGCGGATTGCGAAGGTTGTGGGCCAGCCGTCGCACCATCTCCCCGAGCGCGGCCAGTTTTTCCTGCTCCACACGATCGTCCTGCATGGTCCGGACCATGCCCGCCATCTGGTTGACTTCGGCGCTGAGGCGAAGCAGCTCGTCGTCGGTGCGCTGGGCCGCGACGGGAATCCGATAGGTGTACTCTCCGTGGGCGATCCGCGCCGTCGCCTCGCGCAGCGCGGCCACCGGAATCAGCACCCACCGCCGGATCAGCTGCACGCCCATCGCGATCGTCAGAACCACGATCACCAGCGCCGAGCCGAGCATCACCAGCAGGTAGGTGCGTTGGACGTCGCTGGATCGGATCGCGGCCTGGGAGTCCGCGATCAGGCGGGCCTCCGTTCGCTCGATGAGCGAGTGGATCTCAAAGAACTCCTCCGCGGCCTTCGCTCGGAGAGCGTCGAGCGCGCCAAGGGCGGAATCGTCCGGATCGGGGCTCCCGTCCGCCATCGCCGGCAGTCGGGAGGCCGCGCGGAGGTACGCGAGGCCGTCGGCCTCGGCCGAGGCCAGCCTGCGGGCCATGTTCTGCAGGCTCGACTTGCTGGTCCGGAGGGCCCACTCTTGTGCCCGCGCCGGCTCGTTGCGGATGCGTTCGATCATCTCCGCCACGCGGGTGGACACCCGGTTGAACTCGTCGGTCCGCTCCCCCGATGCGTTGCGGTGGTGGGTGAGCCAGGGGGCTCGAAAGCCCGCGGCGATGGTCTCGTCGGTAGCGCCGGACACGATTCCGCCCAGGCGCTCGACATCTTTCTTGATCTCCCCCAGGCGCTGCAGCACGGAGGTCATGCTGCGGATCGGCTCGCGAACCTCCGTGCGCAGGGTCTCGAAAGTCCACCACGCCACCGATCCGATGAGCAACACCGCCAGCCCCATCAGGGCCAGAAGAACGCCGAACTTGCGTCGGAGCGACATCGCCGGATTGTATGTATCGGCTTCGCGGACCCCGCGTGGGCCGGGATCGCTACCTGGCCGGATCGAAGTCCCAAGCCCACGGCTCGGCCAACGGCTTGCGGGTCGCGGCCACGTGGCCGTCGATGAACGACACGCTCATGGCGCCGTTGTGGCGGGTGGCGGGGAACCAATACTGGCCGCTCGCATACAGCGTGGTGCTTCCGGCCGCGGGAGCGGAGAAGAGCGGCACCAGGTTGCGCTGCGCCGCGACCGCGCCGTCCACATCCCACAGCAGCGGGACCCGCTCCATCGAGACCCCCTGGCGGTCGAGGATGGCGCGGGAAAGGCCGATCGCCCGCGGGTCGCCGAGCGCAAAGCGGGTCTCCGACCGCTCCAGACGCTTGTTGAACCCATACGACACGCTCCTGGGCGGCGAGACCGCCCCCTGCGTGCAGGGAACGGCCCGCGTCAGCGTGATCTCGCCCTTGACCTCGGCACACCGCATCGGGTCGCGCCCGTTGGCGTCGGGTAGTTTCGCCGTGGGGGCGTTGCCGTACAGATCCGTCCAGAACTCGTCGAGCCCGTACTGCGATTCGATGAACGTTTCGAGCCGGAACTGTCCCTTGGGCACGATGGGCATCGCGGGATTCGGCGGCGAGTCGTCGTCCCCGCGGTACGGATGCAGGGATTCGTCGGCGAACAGCCCGAAATCGAACGCCACGCTCCGCTGGCTCATCTGGCACTTGAACCCTCGTGCCGCGCCGACCGCGCTTCGGGCCGCCGGGAGCAGAAGGGAGACCAGGATCGCCACGATCGTGATGGTGATGATCAACTCGACAAGCGTGAACGCGCCGGCCACCACGGCCGCTTCGCGGCGTGGGTCGTGCAATCCGCCATTCGGGAATCTGGGCCTCATCAGGGAGTCCGGTAGAGCCGCGCCGCCTTGGAGCGAGCGAATGCTACTTCCCCTGTCTAACAAATTTGGGGTGGTACGTCAATCCGGATAAACATTTCCACAATTCCGGCACCTCGGAGAACGTCGATTCCACTTCCCAAACAGTCCCCGAGTCGATAGTCTCTACGCCTATGCCACACGCTTGGATGCACGGACCCCTCCTTTCCTGGCTCGCTCTGGCCAGTCTGTCGGCTTCCCCTGTCGTTTGTTCTGGGGACTTGGGCAATATGGCCATCCCGGCAGCCGTGGACAAGGTTCAGGTCTCTTCCGCCAGAATCGGCGAGAGCCGGCTGGGCCGTCCGATGCACATCACACGAGTTCACGCCTCCGGCGCGGCCGACTCCCAACGCCCCTCCGTTCTCATCGTGGCGGGAATTGACCCGCGCCACGCGGGCTCCACGGAAGTTGCCGCGGCCGTCGCGGATCGTCTCGCCATCGACCACGCGCCGGCGTTGGAGCGAGGCGATGTCTATGTCCTCTCGAGGTTGAACCCGGACGGATTCGAGCAACTCGGCGCGGATGCCCCGCTTCGCGCCGGGTCGGCCCGCAATCGCGCTGTTCCCGGCGCGATCGACGCGGACCGAGACGGGCGCTCCAACGAGGATCCGCCCGCCGACCTCGACGGTGACGGCCGGATCCTCCAGATGCGCATCCGGAACCCTGCGCCCGGGCTGGGCCTGCGGAGCGAGTATGTGGCGGAGGCGGGCGATCCTCGCATCCTCCGCCCCGCGGACGCCGCCAAGTCGGAGCGACCGATCTACGCCCTCTTGGCCGAGTCCCGCGATGCCGACGGCGACGGCCTGTACGGCGAGGACGGCTTCGACGGCGTGCAACTCGACCGCAACTTCCCCTACCACTGGCCCGAGTTTCGCGATGAGGCCGGCCGTTTTCCCCTGAGCGAACCGGAGACCCGCGCCCTCGCGGACTGGCTCCTGGCCCACGACAACGTCGTCGCCGTTCTCGCCTATGCGCCCTCCGACAACCTGGTGAACATCCCGCCCGGGGACAAGAAAGATGAGACGGGCGCGGCGCCCGCGGGCGATCACATCCTCAAGGAAGACCGTCCACTCTGGGAACGCGTCGGCGCCAGGTTCAAGGAGATCACCCACCAGAAGGAGGCGCCCACCGGCGAGAACGCGGGCACGCTGCAGGGCTGGGCCTACGCCCAACTCGGCCTGTGGTCGTTTTCGACGCCGGTCTGGGTCCGGCCGGACCAGTGCGCGGACGCGATCCAGAAACCCGGGCCCGACGCGGGGGCCAACGCGAGCCCGGGCCGACAGGGAGCCTCGGACGTCCCATCGCCGTCCGAGCCAAGCCCCAAGGAACCGCCCGCGGCGGAACCACACCCTCCGGCGAGCTCGCCGACCCCCGCCAAAGTTGACTCCGAGGACGGCAAGTGGATCGCCTACAGCGACTCGCTCGTCGCGGCCGGCAAGCCGGGAGGCTTCGTGCCGTGGAAGTCCTTCCGGCATCCGCAACTCGGCGAGGTGGAGATCGGCGGATGGGTCCCCGGATTCCGGCAGGCGATTCCGGTTGACGACATTCCCCGCCTTGCCGGCGAGCAGGCGGCGTTCGTCGCCGACCTTCTCAATCGCCTGCCGCGCCTTGCCGTGATCGGGCCGCGGATAGAACGGCTCGGCGAGACCATCTGGCGGATCAGCGTCGAGGCCGTCAACGAGGGCGAACTGCCCACCCGCACGCGCATGGGCGTCCAGGTTCGCAGGCTCCCGCCCACGCGGTGGGTCATCGAGATCGACGGATCACCACTGCTCGCGGGCGATCGCGCCCAGAAGAGCGACGCCATCCCCGGCGGCGGTTCGCTGAGCGCGTCATGGACCATCAACGCGAACGCGGGGGAGACTGTGAAACTCGCCCTCAGGTCGCCGGAGTGCGGCGACCGCGAGATCGAGGTTCGCCTGGAATCCGACAAGAAGGAGACGCCTTGAAGCACGCCACACTCCTCGCGGTCGGCGCGGCCCTCGGCGCGTGCCCCGCGCTCGCCCAGCCGGATGTTCCCTCCAAAGTCCCGATCTCGTTCGATCGCTACTACGACGCCGCGCAACTCGGCCAGCACCTTCGCGCCATCGCGGCGGCGTATCCCGGGATCGTCACGCTCCAAACGATCGGCAAGAGCATCGAGGGCCGCGACCTGCTCGTCGCGATCGTCAACAATCCCAGGACCGGCCCGGATACCTCGAAGCCCGGGATGTGGATCGACGGGAACATCCACGGCAACGAGGTGCAGGCCGGAGAGGTCGTCCTGTACACGCTCTGGTACCTCACCAAGTCCTATGGCCAGAACGAGAAGCTCACCACGCTCCTGGACACGACAGCGTTCTACCTCATGCCGACGGTGAACCCCGACGGTCGCCAGTTCTGGTTCGACCACGCCAACACGCCGCACTCGTCGCGCCAAAACCGGCGAGCCATCGACCACGACCTGGATGGTGTCGCGGGCGAGGACCCGCCCGACGATCTCGACGGCGATGGACAGATCACCCAGATGTGGAAAGAGGACCCCGCGGGCCGCTGGGTCCGCTCCCAGACCGACGAGCGCATCTTCGTGCGGCTGCGCGACGACCAGACGCCCGCGCCCGGCGTGAAGACCTACATCCACCTGGGCGAAGAGGGCATCGACAACGACCTCGACGGGCGCATCAACGAGGACGGCCCGTTCGGCGACGACATGAACCGCGACTGGCCCTCCGACTGGCAACCCACCCACATCCAGGGCGGCGCTGGTCCGTATCCCCTCTCCTCTCCGGAGACCCGCGCTATCGCCGACTTCGTTCTTGGGCATCCCAACATCGCCGCCGCGCAGTCGTACCACAACGCGGGCGGCATGATCCTGCGCGGCCCCGGCGCGGCCGGTCGGGATCCTTTGTACACCCGCGACGATGTCCGGGTCTACGACGAGCTCCAGCGCACGGGCGAGCAGATGCTCCCCTACTACCGCGCCATGGTGCTCCATCGCGACCTGTACGGCGTGCGCGGCGGTGAGCTCAACTGGTTCGCCGAGGGCCTCGGCGTCTTCGCCTTCACCAACGAGCTCTGGAACGAGGGCAAGTACTTCCAGCGAGAGAGCACCGGCCCGAGCGAAGAGCAGCGCTGGCTCTGGCGCGACCGCCTCGCCTTCGGCCAGCTCTTCAGCCCGTACAAGGAGTTCGACCATCCGCAGTTCGGCAGGGTCCTCATCGGCGGCCTGAACAAGTGGTCCAGCCGCGTCACGCCCACCTTCATGCTCGAGGAGGAATGCCACCGCAACTTCGCGTTCACGATGTACCACGCCGAGCAGATGGCCTCGCTGGAGTGGGGCCGGATCGACGTCCGGAGGCAGGACGGAGTGGGAGGGGCGGGGGGGGGGGGGGGGGGGGGGGGGGGCCCGCGGGGGGGGGCCGCCGAGGGCCCCAACACCCCCCCCCTTCCCGCGCGGGGCGGCCCC
>OEIU01000073.1_pt1 | contig 96797 bp, 90 predicted proteins | sample 1539221 | NCBI WGS metagenome assembly OEIU01 (sample SAMN03792071, study PRJEB22550) | activated sludge metagenome | feature: wastewater treatment plant; material: activated sludge; isolation source: Wastewater treatment plant of a petroleum refinery complex | place: Argentina: Zarate | collected...
GTTGCTTCCTGGCGGGCAAGGCGGGAAGATAAAAGATTAAAAAAATATAAGGTTGTAAGAATGAAAGTAGTAATATGGAAGGTTTTGGAGTCAGTTAGCTGAGCAGGGTGAGAAACTTAAATTTAGAGCTTGAAACGGAGCAGTTAATAATTTATTTTTGAATAAAATTAAATCAGGACTAAAATGGAAGATAGAATAACAACAAATCCCAATATTTGTAATGGTAAACCCGTTATAAGGGGGATGAGAATTACAGTCTCTACAATTCTTGAATATTTAGCAGCGGGTGAAAGTGTTGAGAAAATTCTGGAGGCATATCCAATTCTTGAACCGGAAGATATTAAAGCGTGCCTTGCGTACGCAAAAATGCTCTCGGATAAAAGCATACTGACTTATGACATCAAAGCCTCTTAAGGAATTTCAATTCCTTGTAGATGTAAACTTACCTAAAAGATTTAACTTCTTTAACTCACCTTTATTTACACATATAGTAGATATTGATCCGTTTATGACAGATGAACAAATCTGGAAATATGCGATTGAAAATGATAAAGTTATTTTAACAAAAGATGCTGATTTTTATAACAAGTTTATGTTTTCAGAAATTTCGCCAAAGGTGATCTATTTTCAGCTCGGGAATTTAACTCTTAAAGAACTGCACAGCTTTTTTTTGATTAATTGGGCTGATGTTATTTCGCATCTTGAAGAAGGATCAATGATCGTGGTGCAAAAGGATCAGATAAAAGTTATTAAATAAGCTGGAGGATGTCCCTCGCACTTCGTCTCTCGCACTTCGACTACGCTCAGTGTGATACTTCGACAACCTGCCTGCGGTAGGCAGGGCTCAGTACAGGCTAAGCTCGAGATGACGTGATGGAAGAAGGAAAATGGGAAATGGATGATGGATGATGGGTGATGGAAAATGTCCCTCGTCTCCGCTCGGGATGACGTGAGGGATGATGTGAAGTTGTGAAGATGCGGGGTTAAAATTAAGTAGCGCAGGAATCCCTTCCTGCGAGAAGATGCTGCAGATTGCTTCGCCTAATCGGACTACTAATGACATTGATAAGATGGAAGATGGGAGTCTGCCCGCCGAGGCGGGATGGACAAATTAAGATAAAAGATAAAAAAGATTGAAAGATTAAAAGATTAAAAGATTGAAAGATCAAAAGATTAAAAGATTGAAAGATTGAAAGATTAATTATTTTACTTTGCGTTCTTAGCGGCTTTTGGCATAGCCATCGAGACTATGTAAATATTAAAGAAAAGTCATTTCGAAAGAGTCCTCTGCCATAGGCATCCCTTTGGGAGACTTAGAAATCTTAATAAAACAAAAGACTTCTCCCTCCGGTCGAAGTGACAGAACGAGTTTTTACACAGTCTTCATCCCTATGGGAGCGTGAACAATTTTAACCACTAAGCTCTCCAAGGTTTTCTCAAAGTAAACGAAGGAAATATAAAAGTCTTGTTTAAGAAAAAAGATTAAAGTAAAAAGGACAAAGGATAGAAGGAGTTTTACTTTGCGTTCTTTTGGCATAGCCATCCCTATGGGAGCGTGAAAAAATCTCTGTGGCGAATGGTTTTATAAAAATTAAAATAACCAGCCGTGGCGGGAGGAGAGGATGTTAAGATTAGAGGTTATGAAGTTATCCGCCACTTCTTAAGCCCCCTTGTTTATATTACAGAAAAACGTATATTTGTAAAAAAACTTTTACAGATATGAAAAAAAGATATCTTTTTAATGATTTATTAAAGTATTTGGATCACAAGAATGCTTTGATAATAACCGGGATGAGGCAGGTTGGAAAGACAACTTTAATGAAACAATTGTTTGATAAGGTTGATGGTCCAAAATTGTGGTATGATTTTGAAAATCCATTAGACTTATTACATTTTGAAAACATTAATTATGATGCAATTTATGAAGTACTAAAGAATGAATCCGGTGTTGGTGATAAACGGTTATTTGTTTTTATTGATGAGATTCAGAACTTTCCTGAGATTACCAAAATTATTAAATATCTGATTGACAAGTATAATGTTAAGTTTATTGTTACAGGATCATCAAACTATTATCTAAAAAATCTCTTCCCGGAATCATTAAGCGGCAGAAAATTTCTGTTTGTTTTACAACCCTTAAGTTTTAGCGAATATTTATTTTTTAATGATAAGATTGAATTTAATGAGCACAGTAAAGAGTTAAAATTAAAGTCATCTTACTCCCTGCTTGAGTATAAAAAGTATGAAGCTGATTATCAGATTTATTTAGACTACGGCGGATTTCCGGAAGTTGTAACAACAGCAGACAGCAGTACAAAGAAATTAATACTGAAAAATATATTTGCATCATTTTTTGAAAAAGATATAAAGGTACTTTCTGATATTAAAGATATTCGTGAGCTCAGGGATTTAATTTTAATGCTTGTACCAAGGACGGGCAATATTCTTGATGTTACAAAGCTTTCCAATGAGCTGGAAATAAACCGGGTTAAAATTTACGGATACTTAGAGTTATTACAGGGTGTATTTTTTATAAAACTTATTCCAAAATATTCTAAGAGTATTGATAGAACTGTTGCCGGAGGAAGGAAAGTTTATTTTGCTGACACAGGTTTATTAAATATTATTGGTAAAGTAAATGACGGACAGCTATTTGAAAATGCGGTAGCTAATCAATTAAGCTATTATGGTGATCTATTTTATTATAATAAGAGAAGCATATCTGAAATAGATTTTATACTTAATAAAGATATTGCTTTTGAAGTGAAGTTAAAATCTTCACCCGGTGATTTGAAAAAGTTGGGAAAGAATGCAGCAGAGTTGGGATTAAATCGATATTATCTGATAAGTAAAAATTTTAGTGAAACTGACAGGACGGTATTCCCTATGTTTTTGTGAGTGAATGAGAAAGGGTGGAATGGACTAATCAAGATAAAAGATAAAAGTCTTAGTTAAGATAAAAGATAACCTGCCTCGCCTGAACGCTTTGTTGCTTCCTGGCGGGCAAGGCGGGAAGTTAAAAGATAAAAGTTTTATTAAAGATTAAAGATGATTTTAAGAAAAAAGATAAAAGTAAAAAGATAAAAGTTTTATTAAAGATTAAAGAATACCTGCCTCGCCTGAACGCTTTGTTGCTTCCTGGCGGGCAAGGCGGGAAGATAAAAGATTAAAAAAATATAAGGTTGGAAGAATGGATAAAGATTTAAATGAACGCCTTTTTAATTTTGCTGTTGCAGTATTGAAGTTTTTACCCAACTTGCCTAAAACGGTAGAGTTTAATGTAATCAAATATCAGCTTGCAAAATCATCTACATCTTCAGGGGCTAATTACGAGGAAGCTCAGGCAGGTTCTTCTAAGCCAGATTTTAATAACAAAGTTAGAATTTCTTTACGTGAAATGCGTGAATCAAATTATTGGCTCCGAGTTATTAGTGCAATATTAACTGATATAAAATCTACTGAACAAATAAATTTTCTAATTACGGAATCAGATGAATTAAAAAAAATACTCGGATCAATCGTAACTAGAACTAACAAAAAATAATTTACTTTGAATTTTTTACTTTTATCTTTGATCTTTTTACTTGGGGACTACAAGATTGAGGGAGTTTTACTTTGCGTTTTTTGCGGCCTTGCCAGAGAAGTTAACCACTAAGCTCTCCAAGGTTTTCTCAAAGTAAACGAAGGAAATATAAAAGTCTTGTTAAAGAAAAGAGATGACCTGCCTCGCCTGAACGCTTTGTTTGTGGCGGGCAAGGCGGGAAGGGAAAAGGATAAAGTAAAAAAGGCATTTAATCATTTGAGATATTGTATTTTATTTAATCGGTTTTGTAATTAACTTTATGTTAATAAAATTATAATCGAGTATTATTATGGAAACAATTACAATTAACCGTAAGGAATTGAAAAAAATAATTCGAGAAACTTTTAAAGATGTACTAAGCGACAGTAAAGATTTAATAAGTGAAGCCGTGCTTGAAGCTCTGGAAGATATCGCTCTGGCCAAGGCAATGGAGACAGGTAAAACGGGTCAATTCATTGATACGGCGGACTTCAAGGAAAATCTCACCTCAAAAATAAAACGAATTAAATGAAAATTTTTATTGATAAATCCTTTGCTAAGGATGTTGATAAAATTACAGATAAAAAATTACTTCTAAATCTAAAAAAGCTTATCATTGAATTAGAAAACTCTGATTCACTCCCGGAACTTCCAAACGTAAAAAAAATCAAAGGTTATAATTCATTCTACAGGATAAGAATGGGAAATTATCGCTTAGGATTGGAAGAAATCGGCGGTAAAGAAATTTGTCTAATTCGCTTTTTACATCGAAAAGATATTTATAAGTATTTTCCTTAAAAGTAAGGTTCTGCAGGATTATTTCTTATAGGGTTCTATTATCTATAAACAATAAAGAAGCATCCTTTACCTTTGCAACAGGATAAGAAAATATGAAGATCGGAGATAAGTAAGTTATAAAATTAGTAGCGCACGCCTGTCTCCAGGGGAATCCCTGCACGTAAAATAATCTAAGACAACTCACCGGGTTGTCTTTACAGTAAACACGGTTCGGGACTGTCCACCATGGCAGGCGCAAGTCGAGACACAAGGTGCCAAAGGTAAATCTTTTCGTATCCGTAGATATTGCAGATTGCTTCTCCCAATAGAATCGGGATCGCAATGACATTGATAAGATGGGAGATGGAAATGGGATGATGAAAAATGGAAAATGGGAAATGGAAAATGGGAGCCTGCCCGCCGTGGCGGGATGGAAGATGGGAAATGGTTGATGGAAGATGGAAAATGTCCCTCGTCTCCCCCGATAAATCGGGGCAAGCTGCTCGGGATGACGTGAGGGATGAGGTGAAGTTGTGAAGAAAAGAAGTTTTGTTTTAATCTTATCTTCATCTCCTGCGAATGAAATTGTTTTACTAATGCCTGGATATGAATAAGATATTATTATTGAATAAATACTTTTTTAAGTATAATTTTATAATTAAATAGAATCGGGATATTAATAATGCAAACCTCACAAAAAGATATGAATTCGCAACCCAGTATAAATGAATTTCTGGAATCGTTATCCAAGCTTCCGATTGACGACCAGTTAATGATTTCTGAAATCATTCATAAACGAGCTATTGAAGCGAAAAGAAAAGAGATTGCTCAATCAGTTAAAGAAAGCGAAGCAGAATACGGTGCCAATAAAACCAGCAGCGGGACTGTTGATGATTTTATAAAAGATGTGGAAAATGATTAATGATTCTGAACTGGTCTTCTAATTATAAAAGAGCTTTTAAGAAAATAATCAAAGGCAATTCTGCCTATAAAGAAGAAATACTTGCAGCGATGAGACTCCTGGAACAGGATCCTTTCCTTCCGAAACTAAAATCACACAAACTAAAAGGTATATTAGAAAATAGCTGGGCTTGTTCAGTAGCTTTTGATTTACGAATAATATTTAAGTTTGTAAAGAATCCAAAGACTGATGAAACAGAAATTCTGTTAATGGATATCGGAACACACGAAGAGGTTTACTGATTTTATTAGAATCTGTTAAATCAGTGTCATCAGCGTGCCTTTATACTAAAATCAATATTTAAAAATGAAAATTTCAATTATAACAGTTACATTAAACAACAAAGCCGGTTTGTTACGCGCGATTGAATCAGTACGCAGTCAGACTTACAAAAATGTAGAACATATTATTGTTGATGGAGGATCGGCGGATGGAACGGCTGAAGCAATTAACAACTATCAATTAACAATTAACAATGATAAAGTCGATGAGTTATCTCGATCTCAGCAGAATCAGGAGAATGGTACCAAGATTTCTCTCCCGACGAGTCGGGATCGAAATGACAGCAACGATGATAAGTCATCTCGAACGGACGTGAGAGATCTTAAAGACTCGGAAAGATTTATCACCCCTGCGGGGATTCGAAATGACAAATCACTAATCACTAATCATTATACTTTAGTTTCTATAAGTGAAAAAGATAACGGGATTTACGATGCAATTAACAAAGGAATAAAATTAGCAACCGGTGATGTAATTGGGTTATTGCATTCTGATGATTTTTATACGGACGAGTTTGTATTGGAAAAGTATGCGGAAGCGTTTTCGCAGCGCGCCAAGCGCCAAGCGCAGAGCGTAAGGGACAAAGGCGGTACACCCATCGATTCCCCCCCCGATAGATCGGAGCAAGCTGCTCAGGGTGACGAGGTGGAGGCGGTGTATAGTGATCTGGTTTATGTGAGAGAAAAGTCAAAAAATGAACATATTGATAATTTAGCATTTAAGATTGAAAATTCGGTAATCAGGACCTGGAAAACACATCCTTCACACTTCGACTACGCTCAGTGTGACACTCTCAGAATGACCAAATGGATAAAAAACGGCTGGATGCCGCCTCATCCTACTTTATTTGTAAGGAGAGAAGTGTTTGAGAATTATGGTTTGTACAGGACTGATATGAAAATTGCCGCGGATTATGAAATGATTTTAAGATTATTTTATAAACATAAAATCACTTCGCATTATTTACCAATTATAACTTATTGTATGACAATTGGCGGAGCGAGTAATAAATCATTGCGTAATATTTTTATTAAAAGCAGTGAGGATTACAGGGCGATGAAGATGCAGGGTATTGCTTTTCCTATGAAGACTTTGTTTATGAAGAATGTAAGAAAGCTGCCGCAGTTTTTTAGGAAGTCATGATCGATAAAAAAAAGCCCCCTTTCTTATTTCCCCCTAAGGGGGAAAGGATAGGAAAATAGGATTTGGAATATAGCACATCATCTCGAATCCCCGCAGGGGTGAGAGATACTTCAAGATTTCTCAGTCACGATGTTCCTTCGAAATGACGGGACGGTAGAAATGACGATGGTCGATGTATGTCATCTCGAATCCCCGCAGGGGGTGAGAGATCTTAAATTCCATTTAGATTAGTAACACCTATAAATTATTTTTAAGATTTCTCCTCCTTTCAGTCGTGGAAATGACGGGACGGTAGAAATGACGATGGTCGATGTATGTCATCTCGAATCCCCGCAGGGGTGAGAGATCTTTCAAGATTTCTCAGTCACGATGTTCCTTCGAAATGACGATAATTTCTCTCTCCTATCTAAATGACATAAAATAAACTTTGTATTCTATGATACGATATCTTAATTTTGAAATAAAATTATAGAAAGTTTAAGATGAATGATCTACAAGTTAAAATTATTGTAAAATACTCGAGAGAAATTACATAATTCCTTGGGGGAAAAATAAACAGTGATATATTTAATAATAGCATTTCTCTCTTTCCTTATCACCATTGTATCGACACCTTATCTTATATCTTATCTTATAAAAAAAGATATTGTTGACAGACCAAACGGTGATGAAAGGCATATCCACACTGAGCCAATACCGAGAATGGGCGGCATAATAATTTTTGCTGTCATAATAATTATTACCTTTGCATTTTATCAGGATATTTTTTCAAAAAAATATTTTATTGCAGGGGCAATCCTGGCTTTTACACTCGGTTTAGTGGATGATATTAGAGGATTAAGCTGGCAGATAAAATTTGTTGTACAATCATTTATTGCAATACTTTTAATAAAATCTCTTGAGGCAAATCATTTTTATATTATTAAATTTATCGGGATTACTTTACCACCAATATTAGATTATGTTGTACTTTTTATTCTAATTGTCGGTTTGTTAAATTCATTTAATTTAATGGATGGTTTGGACGGGCTTGTTTCCGGATATACTTTGATAATTGCTTCGATGTGTTTTATGTTAAGTACAGGCAGTCCGTTTACATTTCGTTTATATTTATCTTCTGCTATTATAGGAACGACGCTGGGCTTCTTAAAATTTAATGCAAATCCTGCCAGAATATTTTTAGGAGATAGCGGTTCGCTTACACTGGGGTATTTCATTTCAGCTTTGGTAATTATAATATCGGGCGAGGTATCAGCAAGTACAAGTGAAATAACACAAGGTATGAGCAGGTCCATTGACCTTGGTTTTATTATTATTGCTCTTGCCGTACCAATAGCAGATACAATACGAGTAATGTTAGTACGAATCCATCAAAGAAAAAATCCATTCCTTGCAGATAGTAATCATCTGCACCATATTCTTTACAGCCAGAAGTTGAGGCACAAAACCGTTGTAATGTTGATTCATTTATTTTCAATTATGTTTGTTTTACTTGCCATTTACTATGCAAAGGTTTCCAAAACAACGGCATTTATAATTTTTGCAGTAATGCTTACCATATTTTTTTCATTAAAACAGATAATCGAATTTATTATTAGGAAGGAGCATCTTTTAGCTTATGGTAAATTATATAAGAAAATCCCGACGCTTTTTCCAAAAATTTATAAGAATATTTTACTGCCTCTTATAGCTTTAATGCTTTTAATTTTATTTGTATTTCTTGTGTTTACCGAAATAAACAGATCGCAAAAATTGTATGCTTATTTTTTATTATTCCTGATCCCCTCTTTGTTATATTCCGGAACTAATTTGCGTAAGAAAAATTATTATGCAGAACTACTTGTGTTAATAAATATAATTGTGTTTTTTATTATTACAGGTTTGAATGGATTTTTTTACAAACTTTATCCTGTACCGATAATAGCACAAATAAATATCAATCAGATTTTTATTATTACCCTTGCGGGAATGATAATATTTTTTGTTTTATTTAAGGAAAGGATTGCAAATATAAGGCAGCAATTTTTAACAGGTACTGATTTGACGATAGCCGTACTAATTTTATTCATTTACCTTGCGGTTCAAATAATAAATTTACCAGAGTCTTATAAAGTAAGCGACACGCTGTTAAGAAGTTTTTTAGTTTTCCTTTTCTATAAAATAGTTATTGCCACTATGCCCAGATTTCATTTTTCACTTTATTACTCTTCTTTTGTAATATCTGTAATTGCTATACTTAAATCATTATTTTAATAAATGCGAATACTTACATTTATATTAATTTTTACTGCCTTAGTTAATGCACAAAGCATATTTGAACCTGTAAACTCCGATGTATACAGCTTTCTTGAAACACTTTCCATTAAAGGGATAATTAATTTTGATTATGAGATTAAACCTCAGACAAGAATCGAGATTGCAAAAAAAATTATAGAGCTTGATAATCAAAGAATAAAGTTAAACGAATTGGAAAGTTCGTTATTAAGTTTTTATCAACAGGATTTTAAGCATGAGATAGATCTATTAAAAAAAGATTTTACTGATCAGAGCAAACCTGAGTTTATAGTAACTGAAAGGGACAGGCGTGTACGTTTTTTTGAATATGCCGGTAAAGATTTTTCTTTTTTTGCTGATCCTATGTTAAGTTTTTCGGTTCAGTCTGTAGCCAATGAAAGACTTTTAGTACGCAGAAATGGTTTTTCGTTTTATGGTTATACAATGAATAACTGGGCATACAGTTTAAATTTTTTTGATAACGAAGAATCGGGTAAACATCTGGATATTTTTAAAGATCTTACTCCTGATAGAGGCACTTCTGTAACAAAAATAAAAAAGGATGCATTTGAGTATGATGCGGCTAATGCATCGTTAGCGTATTACTGGGATGATGGTTCGATATCCATTGGCAAAGAATATTTTAAGATCGGGAATGGGAGAATCGGAAACATAATTTTAAATGACAAAGCACCTTCCTTCCCTTTTATCAGATTAGATTATAAGCCGGTGGATTGGTTAAGATTTTTTTATTTCCATGGATTTCTTGTTTCGAACGTAGCTGATTCATCTACTTTCAGATATAATAAAGTACCGGGAAGAACATCACTTTCGGATGTATCAAAATTTATTGCGTTTCATTCGTTATCATTTTATCCAACAAATAGTTTTTCATTCACACTTGGTGAATCAATTATTTACAGCGATAACATTCAACCAATATATTTAATTCCTGTTATGTTTTTCCGTGTTGCAGATCATTATTTAGGAAGAGGCAATTCATCAGCTACGGGTAACGCACAAATATTTGCAGATGCCTCATACATTAATGCAGCTATTCAATCAAAACTTTACGGTTCACTTTTTATAGATGAGCTTTCATTCAACAGTATATTTTCAGGCGGCAATTTATCAGCAATAGGATATACGCTGGGAATTGAAACGGAGGATTTGTTATTAAGCAATTCATCTATTAATATTGAATACACAAGGATAAATCCTTTTGTGTATATGAATTCTGTGGATGCACAGACATATGTAAATGATGATTATATTCTTGGGCACTGGATAGGCAGTAACGGGGACTTGATATCGATTAAGTACAAACAGTATTTAAGCCGCCCAATTCAGTTTTCACTAAGCACCTGGTATTTTAGAAAAGGGAAAAAGGAAAATCCTGTTGAGCAATACAGATCACCTTATCCTGAATTTTTATATGGTGAAAAAAGATACGAGTACGGATTTGAGATGAGAATAAAATTCCGGCCGTGGCATCCGGTTAATGCCGAGGCATATTATTCTTTTATGCGTATTACGGATCAGCTTGCCGGACGAACACTTGATTATAAATTATCAAATAATCATTATTTTGGTATTACTATTTCATACGGTTTTTAATTTTATATACATTCAAGGGGTTCAGCTATGCGAACTTTTACTATAATGTTCTTAACTATTGTTTTATTTATCAATCAAAATATTTTATCACAGCAGATTGAAAAAAAACATTTCAATATTTTATCAAATAAAGTTGCCGTATCTCTGGAAGGCGGATTAACTTATCCGAGGACTGATTTTAGCGATGATAAGATAAGTTACTTAGGGCAATTATCCTTAGATTACTTTTTCCCAAGCAGCAATATGGGTGTTTTTGGTTTGAGGGCTTACAGCTATTTCGGTCAGTTAAAGGGATCGGGGACATACAATAATATTTCCCGATGGCCAACAATACCTGAGTATTATACTACAATCGCATCAGGTGGTGCAGGATTAACATATACTGTAAATGCTTCAAAAGTATTTTATCCCTATGTGTTTGCAGGTGCGGGATATTTGTATTTCAATCCAACCGATAAAGATGGAAAAAGGTTATATAGAAACAGTGCAAAAGAATACAGTAAAAATTCTTGGTCAATAGTTACAGAGTTGGGCAGCAAATTTTTTGTATCAAAATCTGTTAGCTTAAACTTTGCAGTTAATATGGATTATGTTCCGATGGATAATCTTGATGATATTGATAATCCGGTTACCAATGGCTCTGATAAAGATATATTCTTTACTGCACGTGCGGGTCTTTCTTTTTACTTCGGTGGGATAATAGACACTGATAACGATGGCGTTGCTGATGAGGATGATCTGTGTCCGGATACACCGCCAAATGTTAAAGTGGATGAGTTCGGATGTCCGATAGATTCAGACAAAGACGGCGTACCGGATTATTTAGACAAGTGCCCAAATACTCCCAAAAATGTTTCTGTAGATTTAGATGGCTGTCCGCTTGATGTAGATGGTGATGGTGTACCGGACTATCTGGATTTATGCCCAGACACACCGCTGGGAGTAAAAGTTGATTCACGCGGCTGCCCATTGGATTCCGATGATGATGGAGTTCCTGATTACAAGGATTTATGTCCCAACACACCTGTAGGCACTGAAGTAAATAAATGGGGCTGCCCGATTGAACAAAAAGTTTATGAGCCAATTAAGAAAACCGAAATCATACTTAATGGCGCTGTAAATTTTGAAGTAAATAAAGCCGATTTGTTACCTGCTGCCTACCCAGAACTTGATCAGGTTTTAAAAGTGATGAAGGACTATCCCGATACAAAATGGAAAATTGAGGGACATACTGATAACACCGGATCAGATAAACTAAACAGGGAGTTATCTTTAAAACGTGCGCAATCTGTTTATAATTATTTCGTAAAGAATGGAATTGATGGTTCAAGATTATTTGTAAATGGTTATGGACCTGATTATCCAATAGCGGATAATAGTACTGAAACAGGTAAAGCATTAAATAGAAGGGTTGCAATAATTTTAGTTTCGGGGGATAATCCTGAAAAGAAAAATGATGTTAAGGCGGAAATAAAGAGAGTTTATAATTCAGCCGTAGAGCGTAACATTGGCAAAATGATTTTTACGGATGGGTACTTGTATTGTTTCCAGGTATCATCATGGCGTTCAAGAGCAAAAGCAGAATCTGAGATGAAGCGTCTTCAATCGAAAGGATTTAATGCATTTATTGTTATTGCTGATTTACCGGATCTGGACGGCACATGGTACAGAGTCCGTATTGGTTATTTTAATTCTTTAGATGAAGTAAATAAAGCAAGGGATAGGTTTAGTGATTGAATGATTTAAAGATTTAAAGATTTAAAGATGGAAAGATTAAAAGATTGCATTATGACTCAGGATACAATTCACTATCTGTTTTTTTTATAGATTTTTTTAATATTTCGAAAGAAATGTAAAACGGAGAATATTATGAATACTAAATCTATTTTTAAGGATGCTTTACAATTGCGCCCGGTAGAACGACTGCAGTTAATTGAAATGCTAACTCGAAGTTTGAATAATCCAGACGAAAATATAGAAAAAATTTGGGCTGAGGAGTCTGAAAAAAGGTACAAAGCTTTAGAGGAAGGAAGTATAAAAACAATTACGTTAAACGAAATCATAGAACATTACAAATAAATGGAAATAGAATTTATCGAACCTGCGGCTATTTAATTAGAGGACGCGATTGAATTCTATGAAATACAAATTTCCGGATTAGGAAAAAAATTTTTAAATGATGTTACAGATACCATAAAACTAATTTCAAAATTTCCTCAATTATTTCCTGAGAACTCAGAGCACACCAGACGAGCAGTACTAATAAAGTTTCCTTTTAATCTTATCTATTCCATTCTTAATAATAAGATTTACATAATAGCTGTTGCACATCAAAATCGAGACCCGGAATATTGGATTGATAGAAAACTAAAAAACGATTGAGAAATTATAAGATAAATTAAAATAAAGGATTAAATATCCTCTATGGTTTATAATTTGGCAGAAATGAAATCTGTGCAAATGAAATAACAGTAACACCCAGGTTTTATTGATGAAAATTATGCGGGACCGGCAAATTGAATCAGACATATCTAAAAAAATTCTATACAATTCTTAAAAGCTAAATCTAGCTTGATGAACGGTTAGATTTAGAAATACAACTAATTTTATCTATTATTTTACTGCGAGAAATATACGATAGTGATACGTTTAAGTAATTATTTTATTTAGAGTTACGGGAAACCTTAAAATCTTAACATCTTATAAGCGAAGATTAGACGGCGCCCTTTATTTGTGATAAATGGTAAGCCAAATTGTTGGCAGATCAAATATATTTGGGCATCAAATAATTATAAAATAAAGGTACGTTAAAATGAAAAAGTCTAGTTTTATAATGTTGTTCTTTTCTTTAATTGCAATAACATTTCAGTACAGTGCAATGGGACAAACTTTGCCATCCTCTGGTAATGAGGAAATTATGTCTATTCACAACAAATATCTTAAAGCTGTAAATCTTGATGAAGGGAAGATTTTAAGCAAAAATAATTTGAATAAGTTTTTACAATTAGCACTTAATGATAATTGGTACAGCCAAATAAATTTTTGGGTATCAGCTCAATGGGGCGTTAAAGAGTATGAAGGTTTGGTAGCTAAACAATATGAGTTAAACGGAAAAAATCTTACTTCTCCTGTTACCGATAGACGTCCTAAAAAAGTTGAAGAAGGAAACATTTACGGTATACGGTATGATGGCTCAAATGATTTTTGTGAAAACGCTGATGTAAAAGCTGAGCAGCCATTAAGCATTCTGCTTGTATTTAAAGCGGATAAAAACAACGGTGAGAATGTTTTGATGGATACAAAAGGTAATAGAAATTGCCAGATAAGTATTGATAACAGCAAGGATGGTGAATCTCAGTTAGTGATAAGAAGTGCAGGTGAAGTAAGGGTAAAAGGATTAAGGGACGGTGTTAACATTGTATATGTTGAATTTGATCTTAAGAATTCAAAAGTATTTATTAATGGAGATCTGGTTTACAATAATCCGATCGGCAAAAGCGAGATTAATGGGATAAAGTTAGGCGAAGGAAAAATAAATGACAGCTTCAAATATTTTAAAGGCGTTATGTATGAAACCGGTATCATTAATAATTTAATTAATGATCAGGCGCGCACTGATTTATTTGGAATGATGAAAGATATTTATCAGATTAAATAAGTTTGTTCGTTTTTATTAGCCCCGATTTATGATTAGGAATTTTAGTTATAAGTCGGGGTTTTATGTTTTAAATTTGATTTCCTTAAGTTGATGTTGATTCGATAGAAAAAATAAAGAGAGCTTTCATTAGTGGAGTGATGGATGGAGTTTACAATTAATAATTACAAGAATAAAAGATTACATAATTAAAAGATTGAAAGATTAAAAAATTGAGACAATTCACCGAGTTGTCTTTAGAGTAGAGACGTCCCGGTGAGACGTCTGATTGTTTTGAATTTTGAATGAATAATGAATAACAAATTGCCAATTTCAAGAGTGATGAATAATCATTTAACCACAGTCCGTTATCCGTTAGCTAACGGAAACGGATACACAAATTTTCGTAGTGCACAAATCCTTTTGTGCAATTATTTTTTTTGTGTAGGGGTGGAGTGTGGTCAGGTAAAAAGCAAAGACGACTCAGTGAGTCGTCTTTACATTAACAGTAAGAGATGCGGCTAAAGCCAAATTTTTTATTAAGTTATTTTAGTCCACGACTTAAAAGTTGTGGCAAAGTATCTATTACAGATTTTGGAGAAGGGGAATTCTTTCCTGTGCAATATGTCGAGACGACTCAGCGAGTCGTCTTTACATTAACAGTAAGAGATGCGGCTAAAGCCGAATTTCTTATTGAGTTATTTTTAGTCCACGACTTAAAAGTCGTGGCAATGTATCTATTACACAGATTTTGGAGAAGGAATTCTTTCCTGTGCAATATGTCGAGACGACTCAGCGAGTCGTCTTTACAGTAAAGACGTCCCGGCGGAACGTCTGATTGTTTTGAATTTTGAATGAATAATGAATAACGAATTGCCAATCTCAAGAATGATGAATAATCATTTAACCACAGTCCGTTATCCGTTAGCTAACGGAAACGGATACACAAATTTTCGTAGTGCACAAATCCTTTTGTGCAATTATTTTTTTTGTGTAGGGGCGGAGTGTGGTCAGGTAAAAAGCAAAGACGACTCAGCGAGTCGTCTTTACAGTAAAGACGTCCCGGTGGGACGTCTCTTAGATGCAACGGATCGATCGGGAGATCGATCCCTACTGAAAAGTAATAATAAAAAAGCCGCTTTAACAGGCGGCTTTTTTTATATAATTGTATTTAAGATTCTAATTTCCAAAAACGTTTGCTACACCATTAATGTGTTTGGTTTTATCAATAATATTTCCACTTGCATCAACAACACCGTAATGACAATTAGCACATTGATTAAGTGAAAATGGTGCGTGACCCGTCGGAGGTAATCCGTGGCAGGATCCGCATTGTGCCTGAGAGCCATCAACTTTATTCCAGATAACACTTGCATTATTACCTGTCATTGTTGCTGCAGTATAAACAAACTGATATTTAGAATCTGCCAAATCTCGGGAGAAAGAAAAATTACCATGACAGTAAGTATTTGCACAGGTGTTATTTGTAAAATTGTAAGTCGGATTTGCACCGCCCTGAACTGATAATCTACCAAAATTAATTTCAGCTTTTCCATCGGTACCAAGATGTCCATTTGCATAAACTGATGAAGGCACTGTATGGCATGTAGAACAACGAATTACATCACCCAAATTATTCTGATAAAGATGCTGAACGTGAGCACCGACTCCTGCATAAGTTGTTTGTGTACTTCCATTAAGCGCTCTTGGTGGTGCAATTTTAGTCGGGTCACTAAATGAACCATGACAGGTGTTGCAAGCTTCAGGTCCATTGCTGCCAGTATGACAAGTTAAACAACTTGGAGCTGCAGTTCCACCTGAATAATTAGCAGCGTGACAGGAACCGCAAGCGCGCATATCCCATCCCAAATTTGCAGCAATATATTTACCATGGAAGTTTGGAGAACCTGGATTAACAATTCCATCCTGATGAACATTTATGGTTGAATGGCATGTTGCACAGCTTGGTGCAGCAATACCGCCCTGATAATTATTACCATGACAGGATGCACATTTACTCATATCGTCACCGGCATTGTTAGCAATATATTTACCGTGGAAATTTGGTGATCCAGGATTAAGTATTCCATCCTGATGAACCGAGATAGTAGAATGACAGGTTGCACAACTTGGTGAAACCACGCCTCCCTGATAAGTGCTGCCGTGGCAGGTTGCACATTCACTCATTTGTCCGCTGAGATTATCAGCAATAAATTTTCCGTGAAAATTTGGTGATTGTGGATTTGTAATTCCATCCTTGTGAACATTTAATGACGGATGGCATCCGGAAGTAATACAACTTACTTTTGCGGTTCCACCACTGAAATCAGCTGAATGGCACTGCTTACAATCTTCGAATTTATTTTTACTATCGATAAGTTGTTTACCATGAAAATTTGAAGATGAAGAATTAAAAACCCCATCTCCGTGGATATTTAATTCCGGTGCCGGTGAAATATCATTTTTTAAATCACTGCAACTTATAAACAGCAATGATGTAAAAAACGCAATTGAAAATAAAATTATATACTTCATTAGTTTTTCCATAAATGAATTTCAGTATTAATTTTTTGATCCATGACAGTATCCGCAAAATCCAATGCCCGGCTGAGATTGTGGCGATGCACTCGTATGGCAATTGTAACAAATAGAATTAGCATCGTTATGCCAGTCGCCATGCTCATCTCTCATAAAATTAGAGGTATGTGTTTTAGGATTAGTACCTTTAATGCCATCGCTATCCAGATGGCATGTAATACAGGTTGGGTCTGCGCCATTAACATCATGACAAGCCATACAGCTTTCAATATCCCTGCGGGCAAGTATAGCGTGATCACCACCGCCTGTACCAACTCCAATTGTTTTAAATGTCGGTTTAAGATGAGAGGCAGGAACCAAACCGCTGAATCCAATTCCCTCTCCCTCAGCCTGATGACAGGATGCGCAGAAAGTTTCCACCTGATGGCAGGTTTGACATTCGGCTGTCTTCCCTTTTGAATCAATACCATGAGTAAAACGATAGTTCAAATCGTGTACACGCGTAATTGCCTGTTGTTTTGCTCCATCAATAAAATTGCTTGGATAATACGGTTGATAGAAATTATTAGCTGTATTTGCTTCGGTAATACCTATTGTAGCAACGTGGCAATCTTCACAACTTTGATTATCATGGCACATTGCACAATTTGCATTAAACTCCATTGCTGCAAATTTATGATTATTAATAAAGCTAACTACTTTATGATCCTGCGGCATAAGATTTACAGTTGAGATATGGCAAGATTCGCATGCATTAGAGGCAACTGATTTATCATTGTGGCAAGTGTAGCAGGTTTCCATAGAGGGTACTGCACCAGCTGCCTGCCAGCTATAATCAACATCACTCAAACCTTTATGACAGGATTCGCAATTTAAATTTAACTTTGAATTCTGTAAGTGCATTTTATGATTAAAGAATAACCCACTTTCAGTTTGAGTTAATGCCTCGTAATTATCACCGATATGGCAAGTAGAACATTCTTTTTCATTATCAACTTCATGGCAGGAAGAACAATTATCGTGATTAGGTAAAAGTCTATCCTTTAAGCTTTCACTTGTCATAACGGCACTATGGCAACTCTGGCAATCAGTAACTTCTTTATGAAGTGAATGAGAAAACTTAATTTTACCTTCATTTGACTGAGGTTTATCAACTTTTAAGGAACTAATTGCACCCACCAACAGAAAAACCAATGTTCCTAAAAAGACGAACAGATATATTACTTTTAATTTTTGCATAGTAAAATTTTATAAGTTTAAGTTAAACCAGTGATTAAGTTTAAAGAAAAATCTAAAATCATTTTTATAAATCTTATTATCCATATACTGTGCCTGAACATCAAAGGATAACATACGCAACGGGCGAATGTTAAATCCTGCCAGCAAAGTTGTTAGATTATTTGATTCAGCATCATTAGGGGATAATTTATATTTAGTAAATGAAACACCAATTGAAGGAGTTAGTAAACCATCAAATAAAGTGTAACCGGAATAAAGCGAAACAGCATCAAGTTCACCGGCATAACCGAATGTTTTACGATAATTAACTGTACCCCATTCTGTTGCTAAGCCAAAGCCCAATCTTTGAGCGTTATCATCTTTATACTCAACGTTACCAAATTTACCCGTTAATGTAACGGCACTGCTTATCTGATAATCTGCTCCCAATTCAACTTCATAAGTATTTCCATAATCAAAGACCGCAAATATGGAGTTATATCTTATCTTAGGTGATCTATAATTAAAATAAACATTTAAATTTAGCCGATCGGATCCCTGGGTTCTGGACTCAAATTCAAACTTAGAAGTTTGATTGAAATTAATATCATAATCATACCTTGTAAAAACAGAGATAAAATCCTTGTTTAAGTAGGATAATTCACCTGTAATAAACTGGAACTGATTAGATTTATTTTCAATTTCGACAAGCAACGGGTTAAGAGTCAGATCAGGTAAGAGGCGAACAGTTTTATAAGATTCTGGTTTATAGTTTTTATTAATATAACCGACAGAAAACTGAAAGTCTTTAAGGACTGTTGTTGTAAATTTTCCACCAAGTAAATAGTTATCGCTCCAGTTATCAATAAGCTGTAACTTTTGATAAGCAGGCACGTTTCCGCCATAATAGGCAGAAAATTTATAATCACCCTTTTTGATATTGACTAACGCTCCATCAAAAAGACCACCTGCCACGTTGTTAATGATCGGCTGCCTGCCCAATTTTATGGTGGCAACGTCTAAAAGATTTCGTGCTTCAAAATATAGATTATAAAATCTCAGTCTTGGATCATACTCCATTTTATTTGATAGATTTCCCTCGAGATTAAAATATGATCTAATAGAAATATTATCATAATTAAAATTAAGGTTTAACATCTCATAAGCTCTAAGATATTTTTCTGAAGTGGTAGGTGAATCATATCTCTCAAATGAGTATAAAGAGCTTGAGAATCTTCCGTTAATATTTTGAGCAGAAACCATCATTGTTGCCCCTAAACAGAGCAAAATAATTAACTTTTTCATTTAATTTTTCTATCAGAGTTATTCAATAAATAAAATTAATTAGTTTCCTTTAGGTATATCGTGTTTAATTTTCTGCCAGGCTTCCTGAATATTCATATCAACATAAGTCGGGCTTTCGGCATTATGACATTCGATACAGAAAGTCTCAATTTTATCGTGCATAACCAGACCATTTTTAATCGCAAGCTCTTTATCTTTCATAACTTTCATATCCTTATAATCAGATCCGGCTCCGTGGCAGGTTTCGCATTGAACACCATCTTCAACTTTAAATTTCTTACCAAGCATTGAAGCATCAAGGTTGTACCCGGTTACATGACATTTTAAACATTCTGGTGTTTCAACAGCGGCAGTTTTAAATCCTTTTTCTTTAGCAATTTGATTTGCTTTTTCAGTCTTCAAAGTTTCATACGCTTTTGAGTGAGCACTGTTTTTCCATATAGATAACTGACTTCCCTGCTTTTCGGTTTTATGGCACATACCGCAAGTTTCGGCACCGACGTAAGTATGAGCATTTTGGGAAAATATTGAAGTGAAGGGGATGATAAATAGAGCTATTAGAGCAAAAACTGAAAGTCGCATAAGACCTCCTATAATAAATTGATTATTACTATTGCAATATGGTAAGAATTCTTAATAAAGGCAAAATTTATTTATGTAAATACTTGACTTTATTTAAATTAAAACTTTTGCACAATTAAATTTAATCTAATACTTATAATTTTGAAAATAAAAGTTAAGAGTTCACAAATTGAGTACCATAAAAAATATTAAGTTAATTGAGCATTAGCTTTTTTTATTCTTGAATTTGATAATGGGCAAGAGCAAATAATCCCACAAATGAAAATTACTTTTGCGATATCCATTACAACTCAGGGTTTATTTTCAGAGTAACATACAAATTGCTTATGTTTGCGCACCTATTTCTACAAACAAATTATTAAAGGCAGGAAATAAATAATTTACATTAGTCATAAGAATGTAATTCTATAAATTTCCCGAATATTGAGAAACAAGATTTTATTATTAATAATATGCAAAAACTTTTAGTAAATGATATTTTAACAGTTAAAGATTCGCCCGTTCACGGTAAGGGCTTATTCTCTTCCATAGATTTTTCTTCAGGTCAGACTATAACAGCAATTGAAGGAGATATTATTGATGCTGATGAGTGTGTTAGGCGTGAAAGCGAAGGTAATGTTTACATCTTTTGGAAAGAAGATGATATCTACATTGATGTTTCAAACCATTCAATTATTAAATTTATTAATCATTCTTGTAACTATAATTGTGATGTTGAAGAAGATGAAAAAGGGAATTTAATTTTGATTGCCATTAAAGATATACAAGCAGGTGAAGAGCTGACTATAGATTACGGTTATGATGAGATTTATGAGAGCTGTACCTGTGATGGTTGTACAAATAAGACAATATTTAAATCTAATTAAGTTATAATCTGAGTTTGAAGTGCAATCTCCTCTAATATGGATGAGACCTTTAAACATTCATTAAGCGAACCATTAAACACTATTGCTTTACCTTTTACGTGCACTTCAAAAGCATAATCTCTTGCCTTTTCAAAACTGCACTTTGTTGCTTTGATTAATTGATTAATAACCTCATCAAATGTATGCCAATCATCATTGAATAAAACAACTCTGGAAGAAAGTTCCTTATCCGTCACATGCTCTGTGGTTATATCAATTTGCTGCGATTCGTTTGGCTTAATTTCCATAAGATAAAAATAGTTATTAGTTTAAATTTATAAAAGAATTTCTTTTTTAAAACAATAGATTGATAATTAAAAGCATCAATAATTGATTTTAGAAACAGCCATCGTTATTTTTTAAATAAAAACAAGAATTTTTACGGAGGTTAGATGAAAATTGCAGCTTGTATAAGTCACGTTCCAGACACAGCAACAAGGATTAAGATTGGAACAGATAGGAAATCTATTGATCCAAATGGTGTAACTTTTATCATAAATCCTTATGATGAATTTGCAGTTGAAGAAGCTTTAAAAACTAAAGAAAAGCTTGGTGGCGATTCATTAGTTTATGTTATAAGTGTGGGCGGTGATGCCAATAAAGAAACATTGCGCAAAGCATTGGCAATGGGTGCTGATGAAGCGATTTTACTTAAAGATGTAAATCAAAGAGATTCATTTGGAATCGCTTCTGCTCTTGCTGACGAGATAAAATCCCTTGGCTGTGAGTTAGTATTTTTTGGTAAGCAGTCTGTTGATTTTGATAATTCTATAACAGGACAAATTACCGCAGAAATGCTAAATTATAATTGTGTACCTGTTGTGGTTGATTTTAAATTAGATGGAAATAAAATAACTGCCGAGCGAGAAATTGAAGGCGGTAAAGAAGTAGTAGGCACCGAACTTCCCGCAATCATTACTGCGCAGAAGGGACTAAATGAACCAAGGTATGCCTCGCTAAAAGGAATTATGGCAGCTAAGAAAAAAACTATCGTTGAAAAACCTGCTGCCCCGTCAACAAACTTTACCGAAGTACTTGATATGAGTCTTCCTTCATCAAAACAACCAGGAAGAATATTGGGAACAGATAGTACAGCAGTTCCTGAATTAGTTAAATTATTAAGAGAAGAAGCAAAGGTTATATAATTATGTCAAACAAAATTTTAGCAATATTAGAACAGAGAGAAGGATCTCTAAAAAAAGTTTCTTTTGAAGCTGCAAGCATTGCAGTAAAACTGGCAAAAGAACTTAACGCTGATGTTGAAGCGGTAGCTGTAGGATCAGATATTACAAACTTACCGGAAGTTGGTAAATATGGAATTTCTAAAGTAACCTTACTAAAAAATTCTGATTTGTTTAACTACTCCTCCAGTGCATACTCTGAAGCAATAAGCAATTATGCAAAAGAAGTTAATGCAGGTTATCTGATTTTAGGAAACACTTCTTTAGGAAATGATTTGGCGCCCAGATTAGCAGTTAAATTAAATTCCGGCTGCGTAATGGATTGCACCCATCTTAAAGTTGATGCGGGTGAGATAATAGCCACACGCCCTGTATATGCGGGTAAAGCAAATCAAACTGTAAAACTTAATTCCGCCGTTAAGATTTTTACTATCAGACCAAACATCTTCAAGGCAGAGCTTACCGGGGCAGGTGATGCTGCTGTTGAGGTTAAAGAATTATCCAATCCGAATTTAAAATCAAAAGTTTTATCCTTCAAAAAATCCGAAGGGAAATTGGATGTTGCTGAAGCGGATATAATCGTTTCAGGTGGGCGCGGTATGAAAGGTCCTGAGAATTTTAAACTGATTGAAGACTTAGCAGAGGTTCTTGGTGCTGCAGTTGGTGCATCCAGAGCTGTTGTTGATGCCGGCTGGAGACCGCATCGTGAGCAAGTTGGTCAAACTGGTAAAACTGTTTCCCCTTCTCTTTATATTGCGTGCGGAATTTCCGGGGCTATTCAACATTTAGCCGGGATGTCAACTTCAAAGTACATTGTTGCAATCAATAAAGATAAAGATGCACCTATTTTTAGTGTAGCTGATTATGGTATTGCCGGTGATCTTTTTGAAGTTCTGCCTGTATTGACTGAAGAGATTAAAAAAATTCGTTCATAAAATTTATAGGTTAGGAATTTGGATAAAGTCCAGTGTGAAATTTTAGGTTTATCTACAAGCCCTGCTACTGGCGGGGCTTATGCTATCCTTCTTAAAGAAATTGATGGCTCAAGAAGATTGCCAATTATTATAGGAGCTTTTGAAGCTCAGGCAATTGCCCTGGAAATGGAAGGGATTAAACCGCCTAGACCGCTAACTCACGATTTGTTAAAGCAGCTTGTTGATAATCTTGGAGCAAGTGTAACGGAAGTTATCGTCAATGAGCTTAAGGACAATACATTTTATGCAAAAATCGTTTTGGAAGTTTCAGGATTAACGAATGAAATTGATGCACGACCCAGCGATGCTATTGCACTTGCTGTAAGAACTTATGCCCCGATTTATGTAAGCGAAGCAGTAATGGAATCCGCCGCATTTATTCCTTCAGATGAAAATGAAAATGAGCCGAATGAGATTAATCTTTCTGAATTGGATAATGATAAAAAACCGTTAACCAAAGAAGCGCAGCTTGCTGCAATGCAGGATAAACTTAGAGAAGCTTTAGAAAAAGAGGAATACGAAAGAGCGGCAAAGCTAAGAGATGAGATTAAAAGATTAACGCAGAATAATTAAGTCACCTTACGCAAATCTGTGAAACCTTCGAGGTTTGGCCAATAATGTTGTTAAAATAATAGAAAAATTCTTAATTATTTCAGAAAACCTCGAAGGTTTTTATCAAATGTGCGTAACATAAGTTATTAATTAAAAACCTTCTTGCCTATTTCGCATTCGAGGCATTTTTGCTTGATACAATAATTTCTGAACAAATCGATCATACCCTGGTAATATACACTTCTGAATTTTTCATCTTTAAATCCTAAAACGTCATTCACCTGATCAACTAAATGGTTGCTTTCTTTCTGATAAAAATTGAGAAACAACTCAAGTACTTTTTGAGATAAATCTTTTTTATCATTTATCTCAAAATAAACAGAAAATATTGGTAAGATAATATTGATAATAATTTCATCTGCGCGCCCAATACCCACGAAGTAATTTAATTTTGTTTTTGTTGGTTTATTAAAATTAAAATGATCAGCCCAGTAACCATCGCCTTTAATTACCAGCTCATTTCTCAAACGCGTAACAATTTTAGGAGTGTCATTATTATCCTGGAATATTTTTAACAGCCGATTAAACTGATCTTTTTTAATCAGTCTTTCTGCAAATCTGGCTCCGGCAGCTAATCTAACAGTAGGAAAATTTTGCGGACGCAATTTGAAGAAATGCCAATCATTTTTATTAAACATTTGTGAATCATATTTTGATTTCACTTCAGTCCAATCATCAAGGCATTTTCTCATATAGTGGGAAGTTACTTCATCCGGAATATCAATCACTTCCGGCATCAATCCGCTGATTTGTAAATAAATACTCTCCAGTTTTTCGGCAGAAATATTTTCTATACTTTTAAGAAATTTTATTTCAACGGCGCGGCTAACCTTTAGCATAATATCTTTATTTTTTGAATATCCGAGCGCTTCAAAAACCTGTTCATAAAAAAGCTGCTGCCAGTAAATTGCAGATTCAAAATCCTGCCGGGTAAATTCGTGTGAATTAATTTTCTGATGAAAATCATGATAGACAACCGGCTCTTTAAGTTTCAACTGATCGAGTAAAATTAATTCTTTCAATCTTTCAACATTCTTTTCACATTTCCTGCGGAACCTAAGCAAACCGAGATTTTTTATAAAATTAACTTTCTCTTTCTTTTCAATCTTTAGATTCAAATCCCGGCAAGGCATTTTAATATTATTTTCATCTTTAATGTTTGTAAGGTCTTTAGGAAGATTTTCTTTTATGGATGACGTAAGAAATTTTTCTAATTCAAGTGTTGGAACTTTTCTTCCACTGGAAGTGACAACAAAGGGATATGAGGAATCGTTTGATAAAACTGCGTGAAGAATAACCTTATTATATCTTTGATTTAGATGATGGCCGTGGGCTTTCCAATCTGAATGCAAATTATCAATTTCAATATCACCTGTAAAAGTAATATTGCCTATTCTGATTCTTGCGTGATGATAATCCGGACCTGCTTCATCAGTATTCCTAACGCCGGGATCAATAATTTCAATAGACAGACCTTCAGCAGTAGTTAAGGAATTATTAAATCTTTTTTCTTCCCAGATTTTATAGATAATCTCTTCAGATATTTTTGAATTGTTACTCACTAAACACTCCAAAAAACATTACGATAGTATAACCGATGTTCTCAATTTACATTTTCTAATTGCTAATTTAATTTTTCTACATCTATTTACAAAGGAATAATACATCATTAAAATTATTTGATTGAAATTACAGAGAAAAAAATAGATGCAATAAATCGTAATCTTATTTCACAATATCAGCAACTGTTTTATTAAGATTAATAATTTCAGTTTGTGCAACTTCTGCAAAGTTTTCCGAGTTGCTCTTATAAATTATACCCCTGCTAACATTTACAAGATAATTTTTTCTATTGCTTACTTTAAATGAAAAGACGACATCTTCAAGACTACCTCCCTGTGTACCTACACCGGGTAAAAGGACGGATAAATTTCCAAAGGAATTAATATTTTCTTTAAGCTCTTCAATTTTAGTTGCCCCGAAAACTATTCCGCAATTATTATTAACATTCCAATGATTAATTTTTTCAAGAATATTTTGATACAGATATTTACCATCGCTAAGCTTTAATTTCTCAAAATCATTTGCACCGGGATTAGAAGTAAGGACTAAAATAAAATTTAATTTATCTGTGTAGTTTAAAAATGGTTCCAGAGAATCTTTTCCCATATAAGGATGAAGTGTAACAGAATCAAACCCAAAATGATCATAAACAGAACTTGCGTACATTTGTGATGTATTACCAATGTCGCCTCTTTTTGCATCAGCAATAGAGAGAACACCGGATGGAATAAGTTCAATTGTTTTTTCTAATTCCTCAAAACCTTTTACACCATTACGTTCGTAAAAAGCAAAGTTAATTTTGTATGCAGCGGCATAATCTTTTGTTGCATCAATTATTGATTTATTAAAAGTAAGTACGGGATTTTTTTCTTTTAGCAGAATGGCAGGGATTTTATTTATATCAGTATCCAGCCCTACACAAATAAATTTTCCTTCATTATTTTTATTTAGAATTTTTTCTAAAGATGTCATGCTATCACGTATAATTTTTTCTGTTGCGGAAAACATTCGCAACAATGCCTAACATAAACATATTTACAATAAGCGAACTACCTCCATAACTTACAAACGGAAGCGGTATCCCAATTACAGGAAGAATGCCAACTACCATGCCTACATTTACTAAAAAATGGATCAAATAAACCGAGAGAATGCCGATAATCGTTAGACTTAAAAACTCATCTTTGGTTGTAGAAGCAATTTTTAAAATCCTTAGAAACAAATAAAGAAATAGAATTAAAATTATTATCGAGCCAACGAATCCAAATTCTTCACCTATCACACAATAAATAAAATCTGTCCATTGTTCCGGAATATACTGTAGTTGTGTTTGATTGCCTTGCAAAAATCCTTTACCCCAAAATCCACCAGAGCCAATTGCAACTTTGGCTTGTATTGTATTGTAGCCCGCACCGAGAGGATCTGAGTTGGGATCAATAAAAGAAAGTATTCTTTTTTGTTGATGTGGACTTAAAGCATTGTATAACCCGCCTGCAAAAAATCCGGCAGCCAGATTTAAAGCGAATATTGAAGCACTAAAAAATAAATCCTTTCTGAAAAGGAAAAGAAATATTACAACGATAAGAAGCGATGCTAAAAAATAAAAAGTTCCAAACAATGCCGAGACAGCAACAAAGCCGGGTGAAAGAACGACAAACAATCCAAATAAACTAATACCTTTCCAGAATATCAGCATTAGAATAAACCCGACAAAAACGAAAGAGCTTCCCATATCAGGTTCGAGTAATACTAAAGCCACCGGAATAAATCCAATTGCTAATGTAATTAAAATATCTTTGAATGAATCAATATCAGTATTCTTGCGGCTAAGGTAAGAAGACATTGCAAGTATAGTTCCTATCTTTGCAACTTCTGAAGGTTGAAAACCAAATGGACCGAAATCCAGCCAGCTTCGTGCGCCTGAAATTTTTCTGCCTACAATAATTACTACAACTAATAAAAACAACGAAAATAAGTAAGTAGGTATCGTAATGGATTTAAAGATATTTGTCGGTAATGAATAGGTAATAAAGAAAATAATAAACGAAGCTATTCCAAAAAAAACCTGTCGTTCAAAATTTCCACCAGCAGTTGGATGGTTTAATGTGGAGCTATAAATAGCAGCTAATCCAAATAAAAAAAGTATGGTCATCGGAATAAATAATCCGAAGTCAAATTTATCACTGATTTTATAATCAATCCGCAAAATCTGCGCCTGCAAAATTTATTTCTGTATCCTGGTTTTTATTCTTCTGATCTTTTAAAGTATCTTTCTTCAAGTATGCTTCGATAAGTTTTTTTGCAATTGGGGCTGCGTAAGTTGCACCAAATCCAACGTTTTCAACTACAACCGCGATAGCAATTTTAGGATCTTCTGCCGGTGCATAACAAATAAAAAATGCATGATCTTTTCCGTGTGGATTTTGTGCTGTGCCTGTTTTACCTGCGATGTGAATATCCTGCATTTTTATATGCGTAGCAGTTCCAGCTCCATTTACAACAAGGAACATTCCTTCTTTAACAATATCAAAAACTCCTTTTCTAATTCCTGTTTTTACTTCCGGAAATTTGAAAGGAATGATTTGCTTTGTTCTATCATCAAGATAACCCTTTACAACGTGAGGTTGAAATGTTGTACCATCATTTGCAATCAAAGCAACGTATTGAGCTAATTGCAAAGGAGTGACGCTAACTTCTCCCTGTCCAATGCCCAAACTTGCCATAATACTTCTGGGCCAGTTTTCTCCATAAATTTTTTTGTAATAATTTTCATCGGGAATAAGTCCGGCAACTTCTTCTCCGATATCGATTCCGGTTTTTTTAGAGAAACCAAACTTTACAGCATATTCTTTCCATTTATCTAATCCAATTTTGTAAATAAGATTATAGAAAAATGTATTACAAGATTTTTCAATAGCATGCACAACGTTAATTGACCCATGAGAACCGTGACATTTAAAGAATCTGCCAAATGTAAATCCACCACCACAATAATATGTTGTTGATGGTGTTATAAGTCCCATATCAAGAGCAGCAATAGCAGCAAGTATTTTAAATGTGGATCCCGGAGGCTTAACTGACATAGTGGCTCTGTTAAATGAGGGTTTATCAGGATCATTATAAAGTTCTTGAAGAAATTCTCTTGATGTAACATAAGAAAATTGTTCAAGATCATAATCAGGTGCACTGACCAAGGCAAGAACTTCACCGGTTTTAGGTTCGATAGCAACAATTGCACCTCTCATTCCTTTAAGTGCCTCTTCACCTGCTTTTTGCACATCAGCATCAAATGAAAGAACAAGGTCTTTTCCCTTAGTTGAATTTACATCCTGAGTGCCTTCTTTGTATCTTCCAATTTCTTTGCGTTTAGAATTTACGAGCACATAATTGTATCCTTTTATACCACGTAATTCTTTTTCATATTGTTTTTCAATACCATTATGTCCCACATAATCGCCGGGTTTATAATAATCCTTTTCTCTCTCCAACTGATCAGGTGAGATTTCCTTAGTATATCCAAAAGCATGTGAACCTTTAATCCCTAAGGGATATCCGCGCTGCATTTCAACTATATAATCAACACCGGGTAAATGTTCGGAATTTTCTTCAAGCCAGGAAACAACATTAAAGTCAATTCCTCTTTTAATTCTGATCGGGATGTAACGGGAATAAATTTTATTTTTTAATAATATTGAAGCAACATAACCTGGTTGAACTCCTAATATCTTATCAATTAAACTGTTTAGTTTAGGGTCATAATCTGCGGGAGTGATTCTTAACGTGTACGCGGGAAGATTATCCACCATAACTTTTAGGTTGCGATCATAAAAAACACCTCTGAAAGGTGTTTGTTCAATTCCTTTGATACTATTATTGGCTGATTTTTCTTCGTAAGATTCCCTGCTAACGATTTGCATTTGGAAAAGTCTGAATGATAACAGAAAAAATAAAACTATTATGAATCCAGATATAACTGTTTTTCTGTTGATCGATGCAAAATTAACGGACTTCAAAAGATTTTCCTTTTTGGATAAAATATCATTATCATTAAACTAATGGCAGCGGAATAAATTGCGGGTAAAAGAGAGTGCTGGTAGAATAAAAGAAAAATATTTGTATTAAAATCTACTGATGAGAAAAACGCATTGATAGTTGAATCAATAACAGCACACAATAAAACTATTAATGCAAAATTATAAGCAATTAAATTCTGATCTCTTTTATTTTCGGATGAAAAATATCCTGCTGTAAAACCTGCAATCGTCTTTGCAATCATAGTACTGCCAATTAAACTGCCTGTAATTATATCAAATAAAAATCCGTAAATAAATCCCAAAACAGTACCATAAATTTGTCCCTGGGTAATGCTGTAATAAACCAGAAGAATTAAGATCAAATCTGGAATGACAGAGCCAATTGATAGAAGCGGTATTACTGTTAGCTGAATAAGTAATATCGGGAAAAATAAAATTATAGAAAGTATGTATTGTGATTTAATCATTCGCGGTTTAAAAAGTTAAATTCGATGTTATCAATTTCTTTGCTTTTAACAATTCCAAGTACAAAAACATTTTCAATTTTTTGAAAATCCACAAAGGGTAGAACTTTTATTTCGTTAAATATTCCTTTTTCAACATTACCAATCTCTGCAACAATTCCAACCGGCAAAGGAAAAGGAACAATTGAACTTATTTCTGAAGTTACAATCCTATCGCCCTTTTTCATTGCATAAGTTTTAGGCACATTTATCATAACCAAATTATCGCCATTCCATTTCATCACGGCATTTTCCCGTGTGCGCTCACTTTTTACAGTAAGTTTAAGATCAACATTTGTAAGAGTGCGGGCAATAGAATAATTATCTGAAGTTGAAAAAATTATTCCAACCAATCCTTTATCAGTAATCACGGGCATACCGATTTTTACTGATTGATTTTTACCTACGTTTAAAGTAATTGTGCCCTGAGATTTTGTAAGTGATTTAGAAACAATTGTCGCAGGAATCAGTGGAAAATTTGTGGAATCTTTTAAGCTTAACAAACCTTTTAGTTCTGTGTTTAAAATTCCATACTCACGCAGCTTGCTTATTTGAAGCATCATCTCTGCATTTGTTTTGCGAAGCTCTTCATTTTGCTTTTTAAGATTACTAACATTAAAGATATCAGTAAAAACTGATGTAACTGATGCGAAAGTGCCAAAAGCTATTGATCTGACTCGCTGAACACCTGCGGAATTATTTTGTGAAAGTAAAACAAAACTAATGATCAGAAGAATTATTAAAACTAAATATTCTTTAAAGTTTGACCAGACAGATGCAAAAAACCTAATCATTAATATCTTCTGTTACGTATTAAAACCTTTGAGTAATGGTTAAGATTATCAATCACTTTACCGGCGCCCCTAACTACTGCAGTAAGTGGATCTTCAGCCACGTGAACCGGTAAACTGGTTTCCATTCTGATTCTTTCATCAAGTCCTTTTAGCAACGCACCGCCACCTGTAAGCATTACACCTCGATCAAGAATGTCTGCTGAAAGCTCTGGTGGTGTACGTTCAAGAGTTTGCCTTACAGCATCAACTATCTGAACGACTGCTTCATTTAATGCTTCACGTATCTCTACAGAACTTACTTCTGTTGTTTTAGGAATACCTCCAACTAAGTCTCTGCCTTTAACCTGAATCGTAATTTCTTCTTTTAAAGGAACCGCAGAACCGACTTCGCATTTAATAGCTTCAGCAGTTCTTTCACCTATGAGAATATTATGATTTTTTTTGAAGAACTGCATAATAGCATAATTCATTTCATCCCCGGCAATACGAATTGATTCTTCGTTTACAATTCCTGATAAAGCAATAACTGCAATTTCAGTTGTTCCACCGCCGATATCAATAATCATATTACCAACAGCGGCTTCAACATCAATTCCGATACCTATTGCGGCCGCCATTGGTTCAGCAATAAGATGAACTTCTTTAGCTCCTGCGTGTTCAGCACTATCGCGTACTGCTCTTTTTTCCACTTCAGTACAACCGCTTGGCACAGCTACAATTACTCTTCTGCTTGGCACTGCGCTGCCTGCACGCACACGTTTTATGAAAGCTCTGATCATACCTTCCGCAATTTCAAAATCGGCAATAACACCATCGCGCATCGGACGGGTAACTTTAATTTCTTTGTGTTCCCTTCCCTGCATTTCTTTGGCTTTATTGCCCAAGGCGATTATGCGTTTAGAATTTTTATCAAAAGCAACGATTGAAGGTTCATTTAAAACAATTCCTTTTCCTTTAACGTGGATAAGAGTGTTTGCTGTTCCTAAATCGATTGCAATATCGTTTGAAAAAAAATCAAAAATTCCCATTGTTCCTCTTAATGTTTAAAGTGTCTTATTCCTGTAAAAACCATAGATATATTATTTTGATTTGCAGCATCAATTACTTCCTGATCACGAACAGAGCCGCCGGGTTGAATGACGGAAACTGCCCCGCATTTTATTATTTCTAAAAGTCCATCTGCAAATGGGAAAAACGCATCCGATGCTGCAACGGAATTAGTTAAATCCAATCCGTGTTCTTTTGCTTTCATCACAGCAATTTTAGCAGAATCAATCCTGGACATTTGTCCGGCACCAACTCCCAGTGTGGCTTTATCTTTTACATAAACAATTGCATTGGATTTTGTGTGTTTTGCAACCTTCCATGCAAATTTTAAATCTTCTAATTCTTCGTTGGATGGTTTCTTATCAGTTACAACTTTTAATTCATTTTCATTTAATGAGATTGAATCAGCATCTTGCACAATAACTCCACCGGGAATTGAACGAAAAACTTTTTCAGCAGTTAAAACTGACATTAGCTGCTTAACTAATCTTCTGTCTTTTTTCTTCTTTAAAATTGCCAATGCTTCATCAGTAAATGAAGGGGCACAAATAATCTCGAGAAAAATTTTATTTAACTCAACAGCAGTTTGGTAATCAACTTCTTTATTAAAGACTACAATGCCGCCAAAAGAAGAAACAGGATCACATTTTAATGCTCGAATATACGCTTCAAATGGGTTCTTACCAATAGCTGCACCTGCAGGATTATTATGTTTTATTATCGTGCAGGAAGTTTCTCCAAGATCTTCGCATAATTCAACAGCAGCTATAAGGTCAAGAATATTATTGTATGAAATTTCTTTACCGTGAAAAACGTCGAAATAATCATAAAAATTTCCGTACACTTGCGCTTTTTGATGCGGATTTTCACCATATCTTAAAGATGAAGTTAGCTTTTCATTTATCCTGATATATGATGGCGGAAGTGAAAACCTTTTCTCTAAATAATTTGCAATATGAGTATCATAATTTGCTGTGTGAGAATAAGCGGCAACTGCTAACTTTTGTTTTGTCTCAATCGAGATGCTGCCTGTTTCCAATTCTTCTATAAAAGAATCATATTGTTCCGGATTGGTAAGAATAGAAACAAACTTATAATTTTTAGCTGCTGCTCTAACTAAACTTGGTCCGCCAATATCAATATTTTCGATGATATCTTCAAAAGTCGAGTCTGGGTTTGAAACTGTTTTTACAAATGGATAAAGATTAACGCAAACAATATCAATCGCTTCAATATGGTTTTGCAGTGCTTCATTGATATCTTTTTCATTATCTCTTCTGAATAAAATTCCGCCAAATATTTTTGGATGAAGTGTTTTTACCCTTCCATCAAAAATTTCAGGAAATCCGGTAATAGAACTAATTTCAACCACGTTAATTTGGTTTGATATAAGAACTTTAGCGGTATTGCCGGTGGCAATTATCTGGTAATCTGATTTTAATAATGCTTTTGCAAAATCTACGATTTTAGTTTTATCAGAAACACTTAATAGCGCAATTTTTTTCAATTATTTACTCAAGAAAATTAAAAATATTTATAAAACTACTTTTCTATTGTAACTCTGCCCGACTCAATCTTAACTTTATTAAGCGCGAACGCTTTGATGACATCAGGTAAAATTTTATGTTCAATATCTAAAACACGTTCAGCAATTTCTTCAGGAGATTTAACATCCGAAATATCAACACATTTTTGTGTAATTATTTTTCCAGTGTCGTAAGTTTTGTCAACAAGATGAACTGAAGCTCCGCTAACTTTTGCGGATGAATTAAAAACAGCACGATGAACATTCATTCCGTACATTCCTTTTCCACCGAAGGAAGGAAGCAATGCCGGATGGATATTAATTATACGATTCTCAAAATTATCTATAAGCTCAGTTGGAATTAATTTTAAATAGCCAGCAAGAACAACCAATTCGATTTCAAGCTTAGATAAAACCCCAACAATCTGATTTGATTTTATATTCCCTTCCCCATCACCAACAGTAAAAGTTTTTATATTATATTGTTCGGCGATTCCGAATGCTTTACAATTTGATTTATCGCTAAACACCGCCATAACCTGGACAATATTTTTTAAATCAGGTGAGTCTAAAATAGCTTTTAGGTTAGATCCACGACCTGAAACAAAAACTGCTATTTTCAAAATAAAATTACCTGAAATGTTGGCGAAAATTAGTTATTCACAAAAAGATAATCAATTTAATTGCGTATGCTCAAAAGTAAGATTAAAAACCAATCCATAACGCTCAAAAAAAACATTAAAAATCATTCAAAAAAAATTTGGGAACTAATTCTTTATTTCCGGCGGCAGTAATCGCATAAGCGAATAAATTTTATTTGCCAATGAATTACTAAAATCATATTCATCAATCTCATCTATCTGAAGAAGAAAAAGTTTTGCATCTAAAAAATTTTTAAGATGATAGCAATCCCAGGCAGCATAATAATGAGCATAAGCTCGAATCCATTTATCTTTTTCGATCTCAGTCTTTATACACTTAACCGCAAAGTCTAAAGATTCCTTATATCTTTTCTGATATAAACTTATTTCACTTAAATAAAGATAAGCTTCTGCAAGTCTTTCGTTATCCAGCTTTGATTTTTGGATAAGGGAATTAAGAGAATCTTTAGCCATCCCCAATTTATTTTGTTTAATAAAATTGTAGTATCTGATTGACTTGATTTGGTTGGCAGAAAGTTTATTTTCAATCAAATCATTTTTCTTTCGCTCAGCGTAAAGATCTTCATCTATATCTGCATTACCACTTGAAGCATTTTCATAAAACTTAATTGCTTCTTTTCTATTCCCATCCAGCTCATAACATAATCCGATTTTAAGATTAGCTATACCTTTATAATCGTTATTAACTGCTTTATTCAAGAATAACTTATAGTAAGTAATGGCAGAATCGTACATATTTCTTGAATAAAAAATATTTCCCATCAAGTAAGCAGAATTTGAAACTACAAATGGATACAACGAATCTTTTGACGCAATAACCGGTTTAAGTTTTTTTTCTGCGTCGTTAAGATCATTTAATTCATAATTTACCCATGCGAGGGAAAAATTGAATAATAAATTTTTGGGATATCTTTGCACAAGTTCATCAAGCAGCTCCCGTGCAGCAGGATGATTAACAATTACACGGGAATAAATTTGTGACAAATAAAATTCAGCATCTACCTTAGCCAGCTTACCTTTTTGAACAGTTTTTTTTACATAGCTCAGTCCTGCTTCTTTATCAGCACTGATACCGACAAGATTTGCAGCCCACTGAAGCGATGAAGGAATTTGTGAAAGTGCAAAATTATACAAACCCAAACCTAAATAAGCATCATAAAGGTCAGGTTTAATTTGTACTGCTTCATCAAGATTTTTTTTCATCTGGTTGCTCATCCAAAGAGCTTGTAAATAATTTCCTGAACTTGCCTCAGCGATAGATTTATTATAATAAACAGCTCCAATTAAATAACTAATCTCAGCAGAAGGTTTGGCTTTTATTATATCGTTAGCAAGATCAAGTGCCTTATTGGATAAATAATTGAAAGTATCAAGATATGCTTCGTTAAAATTTCCAAGGTAATACCATAGGTAGATTACGGATTTATAATGATATCCTTTTGGATTTTGAGGTTCTTTCTTAATAATTGCATTAAATATTTTTTTACCCTCAACCCAGTTGAAATTATAAATCTTATCTAATCCCACTTGAATTTGTCTATCAAATAATTGTTGAGAATTAGCGCGGGGTATAAATAAAAACAAAACAAAACTAAATAATAATATTTTTTTCATTTTGGGATAATAAACTTTAGTTAATCATTCAGAACTTTTTTTGCTTCAGAATATTTTAGAGAAGCTGAAACGAGTTCTCTGAATAAAGGATGAGCTTTTGTAGCTCGTGATTTTAATTCCGGATGAAACTGACAAGCAACAAACCAGCGTTTATCCGGCAGTTCAATCATCTCGACTAATTCACGATCCGGTGATAAGCCGGAAAGAACTAAGCCATGATCAGTTAATACGCTTCTAAATTTGTTATTTACTTCGTATCTGTGTCTGTGTCTTTCGGAAACAAAATTACTTTGATATGCTTTAAATGCCTGAGTTTTATCTTTGATATTGCAAGGATAAGCACCCAACCGCATTGTGGCACCCATATTTTTTATGTTCTTCTGATCGGGCATCAAATCAATTACACTGTAACGGTTTTTCTTAAATTCAGAACTATGTGCTTGAGAAATACCACAGACATTACGAGCAAATTCAATTACTGCACACTGCAAGCCCAAACAAATTCCGAGAAAAGGAATATCATTTTCCCGTGCATACTGAACAGCACGAATTTTACCTTCAATCCCACGTTCACCAAATCCACCCGGAACAAGAATACCATCAATACCTGCAAATAATTTTTCCGGTGATTCTGTTTCTAATGATTCAGCACTAATTGGTCTTACTACAACTTTACAATTATTTTCTGCACCGGCGTGAACAAAAGATTCCATTATACTTTTGTATGCATCCATATGCTCGGTGTATTTGCCGCAAAGCGCAATCTCAACTTTTTCTGAAGGATTTTTTACTCTTCCAACAAAACTTTCCCAGTTCTCAAGATTAATTTTTTTATCAGGCAGATGAAGCCGTTCCATAACTATCTGATCAAACTTTTCTTTATATAAAACCAACGGAACTTCATAAATTGAGGAACAATCGTAAGCTGAGATAACTGCTTTAGAATCCACATTTGTAAACAGAGCAATTTTTTCACGTAACTCTTTAGATAATTTTTTTTCGGATCTGCAAATAAGTACATCCGGCTGAATTCCAAGCTCCAATAAATTTTTTACACTATGCTGTGTTGGTTTTGTTTTAACTTCATCTGCTGAACGAATGTAAGGAACTAAAGTAACGTGAATGCTCATTGTGTTTGCTCTTCCAAACTGAAGCATCATCTGTCTCATGGCTTCAAGAAATGGTAAGCTTTCAATATCGCCAACTGTTCCGCCAATTTCACTAATGATTATATCGTACTCACCAAGCTCACTTAACTTTAGCATTCGATTTTTTATTTCATCAGTAATATGCGGAATAACCTGAACCGTAGCTCCAAGAAAATCTCCACGTCTTTCTTTTGTGATAACCTCATTGTAAACCTGACCTGTGGTTGTATTGTTAGCACGAGTCATATTCACATCTAAAAAACGCTCGTAATGACCCAAATCCAAATCGGTTTCTGCACCATCATCGGTAACATAAACTTCTCCATGCTGAAACGGACTCATAGTTCCGGGATCAACATTTATGTATGGATCAAATTTTTGGATTGTTACTCTAAAGCCGCGTTGTTTTAGAAGAAGACCGAGAGAAGAGGCAGTAATTCCCTTCCCTAAAGAGGAAACTACACCGCCTGTAACGAAGATGAACTTAACTTTTTTTCTTAATGACATTTTACTTTTTTTTGCCCTGAAATATAGAGTTACGTGCTAAGATTTCCAATTTGATTTAGAACTAAAACAAACTTTATTAATTAATTTTTAAAATAACCATCATCTTGTCGTCATGCTGCTGTGCTTTTCCGATAAACTTTTATCTTGACTATTATTTTCTGTTTCATAAATGGGGTTAATAAACTATGTTATTCAACTGAAACTGATTTGTCTTAAAGCTCAGTTATTTTGTTATTATTTATTTTAAATAGTTTTATTCTCTGGCATACTACCGCAGGAATATATAGTTGTGACTAAAGTCAATCTCGCTTTATTTAGAATGTTTCACCAAGCTTTCTAAATAATTCTATTGTATTCGCATATTTAATTCCAAAATGATTACATACATCAGGAATTTTTATTTTAGATTTTTTATTTGGTTCACTAATTTCTTGAGTAATAATGTAGTTATGTGTAACATCTGATAAGGCATATGCAACTAACCAGGCATCAGCATTATCTGCATCCAGGAATTCGCCTATTGCTTGAGGAAGATAGTGTATGTTTTGAGAATTAGCCCATTTTGCTATGTTTGCGTAGTTAGTTATTACTGCATTAGTATTGGTAGTAACGAAGAAACTTTCAGGAATATTTGTTTTTATCCATTCCGTTAATTCATCTTCATTCTTAAATATTTCATTTTTTACTTTATCTATACTGATAATTTTACCACTTCCAGAAAGAACTTTAACTTTATTCCAAAATCCTGTCGCAACATCTAAAGGATAAGTTATTCTGTGAGCTTGGATGAAAAAATTAGCATCAAGGATATAGACATCCATCAGTTTAGATGCTCCCTCATAAATGTATGATAAGTTTCGCCTTTTAGATTAGTTAGATTATAGGCATCGCGTATAAGTAACTTATGTTCTTTAACTGCTTGGTTGACAAAACTTATAAATCTAACACTCAATCTTTTTCTTTGAGTTTTATAAAAGTCACCACCGCTTTCTCTACTCTCCGAATGAGCAAAATCTGTGCTGATATAGTTCTCATAAAAAATGATGAACTCACTTTTATTAATTTTGCCTAAGTCTAATAATCGTCTGGCAATAACTATTTGACTGACTTTGAAATGCTTTGCTAATTGAGAAATATCTTTGACTGTCTTCCAACTTTCCTCGATAGATTTAGCAGGGACTAAAAACTCTGCGGCTATCTTATCACACAAAACTTCAGTATCATTATTAGCAGGTTGAAGTTGCCTAAAATCAAACCCAGCACTTTTGCCGATCCAAATATGTGCAAGTTCGTGAGCTATGGTAAACATTTGAGCGGACTTACTATCAGCCGAATTAATAAACATAAATGGAGCATACTCATCAACAAGGACAAATCCACGACAATCATCAACTTTAATTTTTCTGCGGGTATTATTACCAACGATACTACTAAAAGTAGTTATTATACCGGCATCTTCTATCAGTTGAGTTAGATGATCTTTTGCTTTTTCCCATGTAGAAAACTCTCTTGCCCATTCTTCATTTATTTTTAGAGTTGTTCTTATATCATTTACAACTTCATTTATATCAGGATTGCGGCTAAACTTGCCCACAAAGTTTAACTTTGGGTAATTGTTTTCTTTTAAATAGTCAGTTAACCAATTCTGTCTTTGCTGTAATATTAAAACAGAATCATAAATATTTAAGTTTATTTTATGTTCCTGGCTATTTATTGTTCTAAAAAAAGGGATTGGTAGTTTTTCCTCCGGAGGATTATCAAGAAACAAATAGCCAAATGGTAAATGTACTTTTTGTGCAAATTTTTCTAACTGTTTTACCGTTGGTTTCTTTTTACCTAATAACCAGGAAGAAAAGTAAGGAATTGTTTTCGATACTTCATCTATATTAATTCCTGCACGTTCGATTGCCCATATAAGCAGGTTATTATTTATGTCAACTTCTAGTTTCATACTTCTAATTTAAACATTTTGTTTCATTTTTACTCAACAATATTTAACTCTAATATTTGAAGAGATTACACCACCATATTTTTAACCAATTTATTTATTTCTTTCATTTCTTCTCATAGATATTAATCTATTTAGCAATGAAATGTTTTTTCTATTGTAACCTATTTGTTTTCTAAATCAGTTACTTTGTTGTTTGTTTGAAATAGTTTTATGTCTGAAATATTGGTTATGTTTTCGTATAAAAATTAAATTTCTGTCAAGAAATGGTTCTTGACAGCCAAGCAACATTATTAGCTATTTTTTTCACTCCCGTAAAATTGGTTACTAATTCCAATCAAGTCGATTAGCCGAGATTTTAGAAAGTTATGTTTTAATTATATAAAATGTAACACAGAATGACATTACCATCTGGATACTAAGTTTATTCTAAATTGTCAGTCTTCGACTCCGCTCAGACTGACGAATAGTATTTTTCACAACGATATAAAAGACATAGCAATTAAAGAACATATCGATAAAGAGTGTTATTCAACTTTTAGCATCACCATCGTCATATCATCGTGTTGCTTGGCTTTGCCGATAAATTTTTGGACGTCTTTTATAATTTCATTCAGAATTTCATCAGCGGATTTGTTATAGTTTTGCATAGCTGCTTCGGATAATCGCTCAACGCCATACTCATCACCTTTTTTATTTGCTGCTTCTGTAAATCCATCTGTGTAAAAAATAAAATTCTTTCCCGATTCAAGTTTCTCTTCAAATTCCGAAATAACTTTTCGGAAAAGAGGACCTTTCTCCAATCCCAATGCAAGTCCATTTGGACTTATTAAATTTACTTTACCGGAAACATCATGGAGAATTACCGGATTATGTCCGGCTCGTGCAATTTTAATTATCTTTTTTTCAAGATCCACAACTGCATAGATCATACTTATAAATCTTCCACGCTCAACATTTTCGTAAAACAGCTCGTTCATTTTTGAGAGGACTTCAGAGGGTGAATCGCTTTGTTTAGCAAGTGCTTTCAAAAATCCTTTTGTCAAAGTCATATAAAATGCAGCTTGTGTACCTTTGCCGGAAACATCACCAATGATAATTCCAAATTTATTTTCACTAAGCTGAATAAAGTCATAATAATCTCCGCCTACTTCAAAAGCAGGAATACAGATCGAAGCTATATCAATCCCTTTTATTTTTGGATTTTCCTTTGGCAGGAAACTCATTTGAACATGACGGGCAACATCAAGTTCACGTCTTAATCTTTGTCTTTCAGTAACATTTTCTACAAACTTTGGTGTGATGGAATCATAATCAGTAAACTTATCTTTCTTAAGAAGAAAAATAATTCCTAAAATTATTCCAGATAAACTTAAACCAATAATTACGAACCATTGATAGTGCAGAGCAGGTTGCTGGATGAACGCAAACTCGGATGCTTTTATAAAATATTGAAACAGCAAATAGGAAATTAGAGTCGTTAATAAATCATATCTTATAAGTATAAGACTTAATATCAAACCCAAAACTAAATTGATTGGCAATGAAGCAGTTAATGGATTAACATTTGATTGGATTAATAATGCCCAGATTAAACCGCTAATTAAAATAAAAATAGAATCATTGTTTATAAATCTTTTAATTGCTGCAGTAAGAAACATAAAAAATGAGATTGCAAGAATTCCGTATGAGTTTATTACTCCAAATAATATATTAAGTGGTGGTGCATAAGCGGTAAGGTGAGACTGTGATGTAAAATAATCACCTGTAAAAGTAACATTTATTGTAATGCTAATAATTCTTAATAGGAGAAAAAACAGAGCAGTTAAGCCCAAACCAAATGAAATTCCGTTAAGTAAAGATTTACCAACAATTGAATGCACAAACTTTTTGTGCATTACCAAATCAATCGAGAGAAATTTTTCATTCCATATTTCTCTGAATATTGTTTCGCTTACAGACCATAAAATTATTGCCGCACCGCAAATGAAAATACCGCCCAGAATCAAACCAAGTAAAAGATTCATTTCAACAGATGTATATCTTTCAAGGATTTGTTTTGCAACAAAAGAGACAAGAACTATTATCCCGAATATTATTGCCTGTTTGAATCCAATCTCAAAAGCCCTGAATCGCTTGAATCCTAAAACAATAACAGAGATTACGATTATTAGTAAAAATATTATCTCTTTTGCAACCTCAAAAATGTCCATCGATCTGCTTTTAAACTCAGCAGGAACAACGGGTGCAATTACAAAACTTTCTACCTGATTACCAATTACCATTACGGTAAGAAGATTTTGATAACCAAGTGGATTATTGTTTTGCCAGGAAATTTTATATTCAATGCGATCTGGTTTTTGGAAAGTCTCTATTTCTTTATAGAAAAAATCAGTTAAAGATTTATTATTGTGCGACTTTAATGAATCATCAAAAAATATAATATCACTTCTGAATAAGTGAACAAAATCTATTGCAAGATTTTTTGCTTCATTAGCAGTTAATGATTTAGTAATTAGTGAATCTTTTATTTTTCTTATAAATGAAATTACTCTGCCATCATCCATCATTTTTAATTGAAGGATTTGGTCTTTTTTTACATTGTTACCATCAGAATTAGATGAGACAACTAATGATGAATCGTTTTTACCTGCTTGAGTAATCTGCCAAAAATAAGCTGCGTTGGAATTTCTTAAAATTTTATTTGCTTCGTTCAGTGGATACTTTGAGTTAATCCAGTTTATAAAATTTTCATCGTTTAAAAATTCAAGTTTCAATTCTTTTACATCATATTTTACTTCAGTCTTGTTAAGATATTTTTCACCGGACTGAAGAATGGACTTTTCTGTGTTAGATAACTTAACGCCGCCAAAAGGATGATAGTCAGGAATAATAAGATGAATTACGAAAAGAGAGATGAAAAAAATTATGAGTGGTAATGCTATTTGTTTTAGTCTATCTATCATATTTAATCTTTTAATTACACAAGAATTTCATTAAATAATAGCAGTAAATTAAACTAATTTTGTAATGCAATATTAAAATAATTTTACTTTTATTTATAATCATTTCAAATATAAGAGAATCATTTGATTAACAATCACAAGAATTCATTATTAATACTGATAATAATATTTTTATCATTAGGTACATCGCTTTACTCACAAGACACAACAAAAAGTTTAGCATTTAAGAAAAACAGACCGTATAAAAATAATCCATATCTATATCAACCGGATTTATCATATCAATTACTACAACAATTTAAACTTGTCCAAATAGCAAACTCAGGTGATCCGCTTGCACAGCACGAACTTGGATTGCGGTTGTTAACCGGTGAAGGTGTGCCTGCAGATACCGCGGCAGCAGTTTATTGGATAAAAAAAGCTGCGGATCAAAAATTAACATCTGCACTTTACAATTACGGAATAATGTTAATAAACGGATGGGGCACTGAATGGAATCCATTTGCCGCTTACGAAAAATTTTTAGCTGCCGCTGAAGCAGGTATGAGTCAGGCACAATACGTTGTTGGAATTTTGAAAACCGATAATTTAATTGTCCCCAGAAATTGGAATGAATCATATTACTGGATTAAAAAATCTTCAGATCAGGGATATGAACCAGCTAAAGAATTACTGAGTGAATTATCCATAAAAGTTTCACCTACATTTAAGGATTCGGTTAATCAAAATAAGTTTGTACAGAATAATGGTAAAAAATCTTTTGAAGAAAACAATGATTCACAAATTCAGCCATCGCTCGGATTAGTTTTTATTGATTTCAATTCACAACCAGATACAATAAAAAATATTCCTGATAAAATTTTAATAAATGATTTAGATCATATAAGCGCAATTAATTTTTTGGATTCACTTGGGATTAAAAATGATACACTGCTAACAGCAATTAATAAACTTACACAAATTACTCTTTTGAATAATCTGGCGGATGCCGGCAGCCACGAAGCTCAAACGATTTTAGGAAGACTTTATGAAAAAGGTGATTTTGTCGGGATGAACATTTTACTTGCCGCTGAATACTACATCAGAGCAACAATTTTGGATTCACAGCGGGCAGCATTTTTATTATGGAATCTAATTCGCAAAAAAGATTTTTATAAAATATTAAATGATGCAATTCAGTTTAATGATCCAACAGCGCAGTTTGTTTGGTATGGATTAAAAAAACTCGGATATGATAATCGGCTTACTGATGGCGATGCAATTGATCTATTAAATAAAGCAGCAAACCAAAAACACATTCCGTCTATCATTGAACTTGGTTTTAATTATTATACTGGTAAGTATGTAAAAATGGATAAACAAAAAGGGCTTGCGCTTTGGAATATTGCAAAAAATTATGGCAGTAATGAAGCGGAAGTAAGAATTGCAGTTGCAAAAGTTTATGATACAATTGACAAATCTGATTTAAAAGAAGTTATTCCATTTTTAGAAAAAGCTGAAAGCCAGGGATCGTTGTTAGCCCAGTTTACATTAGCTTATTGCTATGAGTCAGGATTAGGTGTAAAACAAAATATACCTAATGCAGTTAAATATTATCGTGCGGCTGCACAGCGTGGTAATCAATATGCATACGAACAATTAAAAAGATTGTATGATCAAATCAGACCACCGATAGATAAATTTAGAGTTAACAATCAATAAAGTTTTTTAATGAGTGATTTAAAACTTTCTTCCAAATTGCCTGAAATTGGTACGAGCATTTTTGCGGTTATGTCAAAAATGGCTAATGATTACAATGCGATAAATCTTTCGCAAGGATTTCCGGATTTTAATTGTTCAGATGAACTTATTGATCTGGTAAATTATTATATGAAAAAAGGATTTAACCAATATGCTCCAATGCCTGGAACAATTGAACTTCGAAAACAAATTTCTGAAAAAGTAATAAGAGATAATAATCGGAATTACGATTATGAAAATGAAATAACTATAACTGCTGGAGCCACCCAAGCCCTTTATACTGCTTTTTCAACAATTATACATCCCGGTGATGAAGTTATAATTTTTGAACCGGCTTATGATAGTTATGTACCGGCGATCAAAATAAATGGCGGCATTCCGATCAATATTCAATTACATAAAAATAATTTCAGCATCCCATGGGAAAAAGTCAGGCGATCAATTACTAAGAATACAAAATGTATTGTAATCAACTCCCCCCATAACCCAACAGGATCAATACTGAATGAAGATGATATCTATCAATTAATAGAGATTGTGAAAGGCAAAGATATATTTATAATAAGTGATGAAGTTTATGAACATATTGTATTTGATGATAAGGTTCACTTTAGTTTAGCAAGATATGATGAGTTAGCTAAAAGAAGTTTTATTATTTCTTCCTTCGGTAAAACATTTCACACAACCGGATGGAAAATTGGTTATTGCTGTGCACCGAAAGAACTTACTAAAGAGTTTCGACGGATACATCAGTTTATAGTTTTTTCCGTAAACACACCGATTCAGCTTGCCCTGGCTGCCTTTATGAAAGATCCAAAAAATATTTATTCACTAAGTAAATTCTATCAGGATAAGCGTGATTTATTTATCTCACTAGTTAAGAATTCCAGGTTTGATTTAAGACCCTGCAACGGGACTTATTTTCAACTTTTGGATTATCATAAATTATCTGATAAAAATGATACAGAGTTTTGTGAACATTTGACTAAAGAAATCGGAGTTGCTGCAATTCCACTTTCTCCATTTTATAGAGACGGAACAGAAGAAAAATTAATTAGAATTTGTTTTGCAAAAAGGGATGAAGTTTTAAGACAGGCAGCAGAAAAACTTTGTAGTATTTAATTCTGGTATAAGGAAAATTTAATAATGGAAAATATTCAGTTAAAAAAACGAGCAGCTATTATATCTCTTTCAATTGGAATAGGAATGTTCGTATTTAAAATTACCGCATATTTAATTACCGGATCAGCGGCAATCTTTTCTGATGCTGCAGAATCAGTTGTGCATGTTATGGCAACAAGTATGGCTTTATTTAGTATTATCTTAAGTTCAAAACCTGCTGATGATTCACATCCTTATGGACACGGTAACATTGAATACTTTTCAGCGGGGATTGAAGGATTATTAATAATTATCGCTGCAGTATTTATTATTTATGAAAGCACACTTTCAATAATCAAAGGTCCGGAACTTCAAAAACTTGGTGTGGGTGCACTAATAATTACAATCGCATCCACAGTAAATCTGCTGCTTGGAAATTATTTAATACGAACTGGAAAGAAAACAAATTCGCTTACTCTGGTTGCAGATGGCAAACATGTTTTAACAGATTCAATAACAAGTTTTGGTGTTATAGGCGCAGTATTATTAGTGATGATTACGGACATATTTATCCTTGATCCAATTATTGCTATAATCGTTGCGTTGAATATTCTATTCACAGGATATAAGCTGATTCGTGAATCTGTTGGTGGTTTAATGAATGAGGCAAATCCAAAAACTTTTAAAAAATTATCGGATACACTTATCCAGATGAAAAAAAATTACTGGATAGATTTACACGAATTAAGGTTCTGGCAGTCCGGCGATAAGGTATTTATTGATTTTCATCTTATACTTCCCTACTACTTTAACATTAAGCAAACACACGAAGAGGAAAACACTATCGAGGAAAAATTACAAAAAGATTTTTCCAACGCTGATTTAAAAATTCATTTTGATTATTGCTTACCTGAGCTTTGCAAATTTTGCAGTTATGAAGAATGCATTGTTAGAAGCGAGAAAAAATCTAAATCCTTTAACTGGGATATAGATAAGCTAACTGGCCAACCAATCTATAAGATATTTAAGGATTAGTTTTAGAAATTTGGGGATCATGAACTTTGGTTAGGATTAGCAATCCAACTAAAAAGAAAAATCCAATTGAAATAATTGCTAACCGTTGATTTCCTGAAATGAAACTTACCAATCCAAAAACCAAAGGACCAATGATTGCTGAACTTTTTCCAAAGAAAGAGTAGAAACCGAAAAATTCTGTTTTTCTTTCAGGCGGTGTTAATTTACTCATCATACTTCTGCTGGTTGATTGGCTTGAACCCATTGCTGCACCAGCAATCAAACCAACAACATAAAAACCACTTTTGTCTGTTATCAAATACGCAATTAAAACTGTAATCATCCACATAATTAAGGTAATAACAATTGTTTTCTTTTGTCCGATTGAATCCGCAACGATTCCCAGTACAACTGATCCTGCAATTGCAGTTGTTTGCACTGTAAGAAAAAATATTAACAACTCAGTTTCCGAAAAACCCAAAGTTGTGCTGGCATAATTACCTGAAAAGAAAATAATTGTATTTACGCCTTCGATGTAAAAAAAATATGCAAGTAAAAACAGAGCTAAATTTTTATGATACTTTAAATGTGAAACTGTATTCCAAACTCTCTTAATCCCAATTGAGATAAATGATTCATGTCTCTCAACCTTTTTACGATTGTCTTTCAGATAGATAAAAAGTGGAAGCGAGAATATGAGAAAAAAAATTGCGGCAACAAGAAAGGATTCGCGTATCATTTGGGCATGAATAAAAGGATAAACGATTGCTAAAGTAGCCAGCGAACCAAGATATCCCATAGCAAAACCGTATCCACTTACTCTGCCATAATTTTTGGGTTCTGTTATCTCGGGTAAAAAAGCATCGTAAAAAACCAAGCCGGCTTCAAATCCAACATTTGCAATAATAAAAAGTAAAACGCCTGCAAAAACATCTCCGCTGCCAATAAAAAATAAAGAGGAGGTTGCAGCAACACATAAAAGTGTAAAGAATAGTAAAAATCTTTTTTTACCTGCTGAATAATCTGCAATAGCCCCTAAAATTGGGGCAATAATTGCGGTAACAATCATAGCCACGCTTGTACCGATGGACCAATACAAATCACCTATTGATTGTTCATTTGCTACAACTTTTTTAAAATAGACGGCATAAATGAAGGTAACAACAACAATAGAAAATGAAGTGTTGGCAAAATCAAAAAGCGTCCAGATGAATATTTTTTTCTTATCACTCATCAGGAATTTTTATGATGAGATTTAGAAACAGTTTCATCAACCAATCCTCTGCCGCTTTTATTTAAGTGACCGGATAATTTTTCATCTGAAAGAATAGCATCAAGAATTCCATTTATAAATTTACCACTGCCTGCTGTACTAAATTCTTTGGCAATTTCTATGGCTTCATTTATGGAAACTTTAGGTGGTATATCAGGGAAATATAAGATTTCACAAATTGCCATACGTAATAAAATTTTATCAATCAAAGCAACACGGTTTAATTCCCAGTTACTAATTCTTTCTTCAATTTTTTCATCAAATTCTTTTTTGTGAATAAGAACACGGTTTACAAGATCTTCACCAAATTTTCTATCATGTTCTTCTTCAATATCCCCAAGAATACTTTGTATAAGAGCGGATAAATTTTCGTTATTCATTTCGTATGCATATAGTATTTGTAATACTCTTTCCCTAACCAGTCTTCTCTTAAAAACTGCAGACATTAAATACTCCTTTTAAAATCAAATTGCAAAAAACCAGAATACAGTTAAAGCCAAAGCTTCTCTAACTTTATTATAAATTGATTTATCAAAACTTTGTGAAAGATCAGATGAAATAACTTTTAAATTTATATTAAGAAATTTACTTATTTCCAGAACTCTAACTAAATGATACCCATCAGAAATTACTATTACTTTATTTCGTTTATCCGATAATAATTTTTCTTTTATAAATTCAATTTGCTCAACTGTTGAGGTAGTTTCTTTTTCAATAAAAATATCTGAAATGTTTTTACCTGAAGATTTTATATAATTGAGTGCTACTTCAGATTCAGCTAACTCACCCGGGGCATTGCTACCGGTAAGATATATTTTAGATATTTTTTTTTGTTCATATAAATCTACAGCTTTATCCACTCTTGCAGAAAGTGATGGACTTGGTTTATTATTCGACCAGACTGCAGCACCTAATACAACGCCTACATTGTTTTCATTTTTAGAAATGCTCTTATCTCTAATTATTGCTTCTTTACCCAGTATGAAAAAAAATACAAGTATTAGAATCATCAACATTAATAAAGCCGAGTTAAATAATGATCGTAACACAATTAAATTTTTAGTTTTAATAATCGTAAGCCACACAATAAATATTAATACAAAGTTTGAAAAATTATAAAGAGTAAAAAGTGATCCTATAAATAATTTATTCCCATTCTGTCCCAGCAAATATGTCCCTTTGAATGGTAATGTAAAAATTGTGGATAAGTACGATGCAATAAGAAAAAACTGAGTAATCCAAAAAAAAGTTAAAAATGTTTTAGTTTTTAACGCAGCTCTTACGGTTAAATGATCAATCAGGAGTCCGAGGATGAGTATAAACGTAAAGAATAAATCAATAATATTACCAAAGTTTTTCAGATTAAAATCACTGATGCTAAGTTTCTGATTATGGTATTTAATGAAGTAGAGAAATAATAAATCTAATATTAGTGATAGAATAATCAAGAAAAGAATTGTGGGAAACTTTGCTTTTTTATTCTTTGTCACCATTTCAATGAGAGTTAAATTGTTAAATAAGAGATATTATTATTTATTAAAAAATACTAATTATAATTACTCAAAAAAATATAAAATGGATTTGTTTTAAGAATTGATAATTGTGATACAAAAAAGGCGTCTTGAAGACGCCTTAAAATTTATTGGAGTTTAAATACTACAGGAATTGAAACCTGTACTTTAACTGCTTTGCCTCTTTGTTTTCCAGGTTTAAATTTAGTTTTCTTTACAGCATCAAGAGCAGCTTCATCACAACCAGCGCCTATACCTTTAATAATCTTTGCATCTGTAACCGTTCCGGATTCATCAACAAATGCTAAAACATAAACTTTACCTTCAACTCCAGCTCTTTTGGCAATTTCAGGATAAACAATTTTTTGCTGAATTGCTGAAATACCACCAATTGGTTCCGGCATTTCTTCTACTGCAACAAAATAAACTGGCTCTTCTTCAACAACCTTTTTATCTTCTTTTGGTGGAGGCGGAGGCGCATCCATCTGCTGATTTATATCAATTTCAGTTGAACCAATTTCAATATCCTGCAAAGCATCTGAAGATGGTGCTTCAATTGGAATTGGCGGCTTTGGTGGAGGTGGAGGTCTATTTTCCTGTTTTGTCTGTTGAATATCTTCAACCTGGAAAAGCTCCTGCGGACCTTCAACCTTTAATCCTGAACCTTTTAATTGTGGGAAAAACTTAAATGCCACAATTAATAGAGCTAAAGATAAAATTAAACTGATCTCAAATACTCTTTTGTATTTGGCCATCAAGTCTGCTTTTTTTGTTTTAATAATTGCCATTAAATCTAACCTCCTAACTAGCAATTTGTGTTGCTAACTTAATAATGAGATATTCTATTGTCAAATTATTTTTCAGGTCTTTTACAACCTGATTTTAAAAATGTTCCAGTAATTAGTTGAATTTTTTTAATTCCATCTGCTTAAGTTTTACTAAAATAAACTTAGCTATTAAAACCGCCAGCAAAGATCCTAAAAAATCTGCAAGCCAGTCTCGAACATCAGCTGATCTACCGGGGACAAATAATTGGTGTAATTCATCTACCATCCCATAGAAAGATGCAAAAAGTAATGTAAAAGTTGCCGGATAATTAGCAAAAAATGGATATTTCTTCTGAAAGACTAATGTTAGATATAACAAGAAACTTAATAATCCATAAGCACCAAAATGTTCAATCTTATCACTTACATTAAGGTCTAAAGATACATTACCCGGCAATGAAGTTAAAACAAATAACACAATCCAATATAAAAAAAGTGGTAAATGAATTATGTAAAAACGATTTCGTTCGAGATAACTATACAATACTTTCCTCTAAAAATTTTACCGCGTAAGGATAGTTATTCATTATGTCCGAGGCAAGGTAATTTGAGATTGGCTTTTGAAATAAAAGCAAGTCCGCCGATAAACTATGAAGATAAACTCCGGTAATTGCAGCAGCTTCCGGATTTTTACTTTGTGATAATAATCCTGCGATAATTCCTGAAAGTACATCACCAGAACCAAATTTTGCCATACCACTGTTTCCTGTAGTATTAATAAATGCTTCTCCTTTGGGATTGAAAATAATTGTTGGTGCACCTTTTAATACTAAAATACATTTATGTTCAACCGCAAAATTTCTTCCATAGCTTAAGATATCTTTTTCAATCAGGTTTGATTCAACACCAATCATTTGTGAAAATTCTCCAAGATGCGGAGTTAGAATACAATTTTTAAGATTTACTTTTTTCAAAAAAGAATTGTCTAAAGCAAATAAAGCATCGGCATCAAATACAGCAAACTTAAATTGTTGCTGCAATAAAAATTCCCTAACTGCTAAAATTGTCTCTTCTTCCCTGCCCAATCCGGGACCTATTGCAACAACATCTGCCCATTTTTTTTTTTGTTGTAATTTTTTAACTGCTTCAAGATTGAAATTTTTTGTTTTTTCATCTCCGTATGATTCAACCACAACTTCAAGTAAGTTTTTATGGATAAGTTTTTTTGAACTTTCCGGGATTGCAAGGATTGATGCACCTGCTCCAGCAACTAAAGCAGATTGCGAAGTCAATGCTGCAGCGCCGGGATATTTGTAAGAGCCAGCGATTGATAAAACTTTTCCCGCAGAGTATTTATGAACTGATTTTCCTCTTTTGGGCAATATATCAAAAACATCTTCCGGTTCAATTAAATAAGTATCAGAATTAATATCATTAAAATAATCTCTGCCAATTCCAATTTCTTTCAGAACAACTTCACCACAAAATTCATATCCCTTGCCGATGAATAAACCTTTTTTAAACTCTCCCAGCGTGACGGTTAAATCAGAGTTAAAAACAATTTCACCAAAACCTGTATCAGAGTTCAATCCTGTTGGAGCATCAACAGCACATTTAAAAGCATTAAATTTATTTAAAACTTTTATATATGATGAATAAGGTTCTTTCAGTTCGCCGGCAAATCCACTTCCAAAAATTGCATCAACTATAAGATCACAATCTTTTAACCAGGAAATATTTTTAACATTATTTAGAGGTTTGATATTTAGATTTTTTCGATGAGAAGATAATTCTTTTAAGATAGTAAAATTGGTTTTGCAATTATCAGTTCGTTCGTCGTTAGAACCTATTGATAAAACTTTTACATTATACCCCGCATTTGAAAAGTGTCTTGCGACTGTGTAACCATCTCCGCCATTATTTCCTTTACCGCAAACAAAGCCAACGCATTTAATATTTTCAATCCGTTCTAAAATAGATTGATAAACTCCAATCGCTGCATTTTCCATCAAAACAATTGGTGGAACTTGAAGTCTATTTATTGCAAATGCATCAAGATTACGGATTTGGGATGTATTATAAAGTGGAATCATAATATTTTTTTTAATAAGTCATTGCGAACGAGTCCTCTGCCAAAGTCATCCCTATGGGAGAGTGAAGCAATCTTATAAACTCTTAGTGTGAGACTACTTCGTTCCTCGCAGTGACAAAAATATATGAAGGTATTGCGAGGAGTCTTCGACAGCCCGCCCCGATTCGATCGGGGAAGCCAATCTATTATATTGACAGAGTAATGAGATCACTTCTCCCGATGAATCGGGATCGTGATGACATTTTACTTTTTAACTCTAAATAAACCTTGTAATCAAATCTAAAAATGTACCCGGAAAGACACCAAGTAAAATTACGAGCAGCACTGAAAAAATAATCGCAATCATTGCATTATTGCTCGGTTCAAATACAAATTCATCTTCTGAGGATTTGAAATACATCAGCACTACTATGCGTAAATAAAAATATACGCTTATTGCGCTTGATATAACACCAAGTATAGCCAGCCAGGTCAAGTGAGCTTTAATTGCAGCAATAAAGATATAATATTTGCCAAAGAATCCTGCGAAAGGCGGAAGCCCGGCAAGTGAAAACATTATTATTGCAAGTAAAGCAGCAAGTAATGGTTTTCTATTTCCTAATCCAGCATAAGAATTAATATTTAAATTGGTTTCATCTCTACCTTCAAGTAAAGAAACTATACCAAAAGCAGCAAGATTCATAAATGTATAAGCTGCTAAGTAAAAAACTATTCCGGCAATTGAATCATGATTTCCTGCAGCTAATCCAATTGCAAGATAACCTGCGTGTGAGATTGAAGAGTAAGCCAGCATTCGTTTGATATTATCCTGAGCAATTGCAACGATACTTCCGTAAAACATTGATAATACTGAAATCACTGCGAGATAAGGAGTAAATAAATTTCCCGCGGGACCGTTGAACAAAGCAAACAAGGTTGCTAATATCGCACTGAATGCAGCAGCTTTTCCACCGGTCGAGAATAAAGCCGCGACTGTTGTTGGTGAACCTTCGTAAACATCCGGTACCCACATATGAAATGGGAAAGCAGCAATCTTAAATGAAAAACCAATTAAGAAGAGAAGAATTCCTGCAATGAATAATAAATTTTTTGTTAACTGAGTAAAATTTTCAGTAATAAAATCAATTGAAGTAGTATGCGCACTTCCATAAATCAAAGCAATACCGTAAACTACAAAACCAGTTGCAAATGCTCCCAGTAAAAAATATTTAAGCGATGCTTCATTAGCATTTAATTTTTTACGATTCATTCCTGCAAGTATGTAAAATGAAACAGACATTATTTCTAAACCAAGAAAAATTACAAATAAATCCTTGGCACCCGCCATTAACATCATACCGAGAACAGAAGACTGCAGTATTATATAATACTCGCCAAAATAAGTTCCATATTTTTTTATGTAATCAATTGAAAGCAGACAAACTATTGCAGCGCCGAAAGTAAAGATTGCATAAAACACATTTACATTTCCACCTGTTGCCAGCATATTCTGAAGAACGATTGAGACATCTCCAACGTAATACAAAGAATGTAAGCCGGCTGCCAGAAAAATAATTACGGAAAACCAAGGAAGTATCAGTTCACTTTTCTTTGAGTACATTTCAATTAAAAGTGAGATAACGATTCCCGCACCGATTATTACAAGCGGAAGCACATTAAAAAATTCTTGAAAATTATTAAACATTATAGTTTTATCTTTTTAACTTCTTACTTATTTAGATGATTGATTTAAACCAAGCTCAACCGGATTGGCTTTTACAGGACTATACATTTGCTTTACAACTTTAGCAGTCGATCTATCAGAAACTTTTAAGAAAGTACCAGGATGAATTCCTATCCAAACAATAAAAATAAAAATTGGTACAAGAACAAATATTTCTCTTGCATTCATATCTTTTAATCCATCAAGTTTTGGATTAGTAACTTTACCAAAGAAAACTCTTTGGTACATCCACAACAAATAAACTGCAGCAAAGATTACTCCGCTTGCTGCGAATACTGTGTACCACCAACTGTTTAAGATTGGTGATTGGAATGAACCGAGAAGAATTAAAAACTCACCGACAAATCCATTTAGTCCCGGCAATCCAACAGATGAAAGTGACGCAAACATAAATGCAAATGAAAAGACAGGAACAAGTTTAGCAATACCGCCGTAATCGGCAATCTCTCGTGTGTGTGTTCTCTCGTATATAACTCCAACTAAAAGGAATAATGCTCCAGTTGATAACCCATGGTTGATCATTTGAATTACAGCACCTTGAATTGATTCCTGCGTCATTGCAAAAATACCAAGTACAACAAAACCTAAATGCGAAACAGATGAATAAGCAACAAGTTTTTTAACATCTGTTTGAACCATCGCTACTAATGCACCGTAAATAATTCCGATTATTGCAAGAACAGAAATATAAGGTGCCGCAGCAATTGAAGCTTCCGGAAAAAGTGGAAGATTAAATCGTAACAAACCATAAGTTCCCATCTTAAGTAAAACGCCTGCAAGTATTACAGACCCGGCTGTTGGCGCTTGAACGTGTGCATCGGGTAACCAAGTGTGTAATGGAAACAACGGAACTTTAATTGCAAAGCTGAATGCAAATGCCAGGAACATCCAGATTTGAATATTCATTGGAATCTGTGGTGCAACTTTGTAGACATCAATTAAATTAGTTGTAAAATATCCAAGCGGACCAATTGCATAAACTGCAAGCCACACAATTGCAACAAGCATTAGCAAACTGCCAAACATTGTGTAAATAAAAAACTTTACTGCGGCATAAACTCTTTCTTTGCCGCCCCAGATTCCAATTATAAAGTACATTGGAATTAACATCGCTTCCCAAAAAATGTAGAAGAGGAATAAATCAAGCGAAATAAAAACACCAAGCATTCCAACTTCGAGCATCAAAAAGAAAAATGTAAATTCTTTTACTTTTGTTTCGATACTTGACCAGCTTGAGAGTAATGTTAATGGGGTTAAAAATGTTGTTAGCAATACCAGAAGTAAAGACATTCCATCAACACCAACGTGGTAATGAATGTTTAATCCTTTTATCCATTCAATTTTGTTGATGAATTGAAATCCTGATTTTGACGAATCAAACTGAAAATAAATAACAAGTGAAACAATAAATGCAATTGTTGAAATTGCTAATGCAGCATATCTAATAAGATTCGCCTGCTCCTTCTTGATAAACAAAATGAGGAATGAGCCGATAAGCGGAATTAAAATTAAATATGTTAAAAGTAAATTTTGTTCCATTTTATAAACTTAAAATTATCCAGAAGAAAGCAGCAACAATTCCCAGCACCATTACTAATGCGTAAAACTGAGCTACACCAGTTTGTAATTTTCTTATGTTGATTGAAATAACATCTATAATTTTTGCAGCACCATTTACAACACCATCAATAATTTTATTATCTGCCATCTTCCACAAAAATGATCTTGATGTTTTTAAGATTGGATTAACAATAGCAGCATCATAAGCTTCATCAACAAAATATTTATTCCATAGTAAGTTGTATAATCCTTTGAACTTCTGCGCCGTATTCGAAGCGATTGAAGGTTTTTTGAGATAAACATATCTTGCAAACCAAATTGCACTAAGCGCAAAAACAACTGAAAGTACCATCAACAAAATTTCTTCAAAGTGCGAATGCATATTATATATTGCAAGTTTTCTATCAGCATCTTTAAATAAAGGTGCTAAGAAATTATGGAATTGATTTCCATGTTCACCGGAAAATATTTCGGGTATTCCAATAAATCCACCAACTGCAGCCAGAACTGCTAAAACCATTAATGGTATCGTCATAACAGCGGGAGATTCGTGCGGATGTTTGTCGTGTCCGAATCTTTCTTTGCCTTCAAAAGTTAAGATGTAAAGACGGAACATATAAAATGCGGTCATCATTGCTGTACCGGCGCCAATAATCCAGAAAAATAATCCACCGTTTGCATACGAGTACCAAAGGATTTCATCTTTGCTAAAAAATCCTGAAAGCGGTGGAATGCCGGATATTGCAAGAGCGGCGATTAAAAATGTTAGATAAGTGCGAGGCATATATTTTTTTAATCCGCCGAACTTCTGAATATCCTGCTCTTCATGCATTGCATGAATCACTGAACCAGCACCAAGAAATAAGAGTGCTTTGAAAAATGCGTGAGTCATTACGTGAAAAATTCCTGCAGAGAAAGCTCCCATTCCCATTGCAAGAAACATATATCCCAACTGAGAAACGGTCGAGTAAGCTAAAACTTTTTTAATATCATTTTGTACTATGCCGATTGTAGCAGCAAAGAATGCCGTTAACGCTCCTATTATTGCAACAACCATTAAAATATCCGGTGCACTTGCATAGATAATCGAAGTTCTTGCAACCATATAAACTCCAGCAGTAACCATTGTAGCTGCATGTATAAGTGCAGAAACAGGGGTTGGACCAGCCATAGCATCCGGTAACCAAACAAACAAAGGAATCTGTGCAGATTTTCCCGTTGCTCCGATGAACAAGAACAATGCAATAAATCCAAATGTAGTTGTGGATACATTAAAAGAAACTGCGCGAGAGAAGACTTCGTTAAAGTTTAAACTTCCGAAAGTCATGTAGATTAAAAACATACCGAGTAAAAATCCAAAATCACCAATCCTATTTACAATGAATGCTTTTTTAGCAGCATCAGATGTTGTGGACTTTTCGAATTTTCTATCGTACCAAAAACCGATTAGTAGATAGGAGCAAAGTCCAACACCTTCCCAACCTAAAAATAAAAGCACAAAATTATCTGCAAGAATTAAGTTCATCATTGCAAAGATGAAAAGATTCATGTAAGCAAAGAATCTCCAGAAACCTTTATCTCCGTGCATGTAACCGATTGAGTAAACATGGATTATAAATCCGACTCCGGTTACAATTAAAGCCATAACTAAAGATAGCTGATCAACCTGGTAAGCAAAACTTACATTCAGATTTCCAACTGTGAGCCAGCTAAACAGTGTAACAATTTTTTGTCTTTGATCAACCGGTAAACCGAGTGTTTCAAAAAAAGCACCAACTGCAATTAGAAAAGACAGACCAATCGTACCGCTTCCGATAATTCCAATTATCTTTTCATTTTTAATCTTGCTGCCAAAAATTCCATTGAATAAAAATCCAAGCAATGGAAGAACAACAGTTAAATAAATTAAATCTCGCATTAAGAAAAAGCCCCTCTCCGGCTCTCCCCTAAGGGGAGAGAGAAAGTTCTATAAAAATTGTAAAAATTTAAATTCATTTTATTAGAATAATCTATTGTAAACATTAAAATCTGCCCTGCCCTTCCCCTTAGGGGAAGTTGGATGGGGCTACCACTTCAAAATATTTATTTCATCAATATTAACAGTAAGCTTGTTGCGAAAGATTGCAATAATAATTGCAAGCCCGACCGCTGCTTCTGCTGCCGCAACCGTCATCACAAAGAATACGAATAACTGACCAATTGAATTTCCTAAGTAAGATGAAAACGTAACTAATGTTAAGTTTGCTGAATTAAGCATTAATTCAATACTCATAAAAACAACTATGGCATTTCTTCTTGTCAATACGCCGGTAACTCCGACTATGAACATAAATGCACTAAGTATTAAGTAATATTCAATCGGGATTGTCATAATTAAAACTTCTTTATTCAAATTTCTTTTTTGCTAAAACTAATGCACCTATTGTGGCTGCGAGTAACAAAAATCCTGCGGCTTCAAATGGAACGATATAATTAGTAAACAATTCTCTTCCAATTGATTCGATAGTTCCGGCTTTAACACTATTTGCTAAATCTGTTGAAATATTTTGTGATGGTCTTGCAAAGAATATCATATAAACAAGCTGAGCAAAAACTATAAAAGCTATTATCATCGCAAAGATTTTAATTTTTGGATTCAACTCTAAAAATTTCTTTTCATTTTCTGGTCTTAATAGCATTAAGACAAAAAGGAATAAAACCATAATCGCCCCGGCGTAAACAATAACCTGAGTTACTGCTATAAACTGTGCATTTAAAGTAAGGTATAATCCAGCAAGCGATGCAAAGTTTAATACTAAAAATAGTGCTGAGATTACAGGATTACTTCTGGTTATCATTATTACTGCAGTTGCTGCGGCAACAATTCCAAACACGAAAAATAAAATTACATTTAAAGTCATATGTTTAATGGTTGATGTAAAATGGTTGATGTGAAAAAATATCAACCATTTTAATCATTTTCTTTCTTCTGCTAATTTGATTGCATTAATCGTAACACAGAATTTATTCTGTGCCAGTTTTTATTTACCTAAAATATCTCAGACTAAAGTCTGAGCTACGTTTATTCTAAATTTTCGTATCGCAGAATTTATTCTGCGCTTGTTTTCTAATACAAACTCAGACTGAAGTCTGAGCTACGTAAAACTATGGTGTATTACGGTAAATCATTCTTGGAAACGGTATCGCTTCACGCAAATGATCTAATCCGCAAATCCAGCTAACAGTTCTTTCTAATCCTAAACCAAAACCGGAGTGTGGTACAGAACCATATCTTCTTAAATCCAAATACCATTCAAATGCACTTTGAGGAAGATTGTGTTCTTTAATTCTTTCTAAAAGAAAATCTAAATTATCTTCACGCTGACTTCCACCAATAATTTCTCCATATCCTTCCGGTGCAAGCACATCAACAGCAAGAGCATACTTTGGATTATCTGGATCACGCTTCATATAAAATGCTTTTACTTCAGCAGGATAATGATGAACCATAATCGGTCTGTCAAACTGCTCGGATACAATTGTTTCATCTGCACCACCAAGATCATTTCCCCATTGAAAATCAACACCATTCTTTTTTAAAATCTCAACTGCTTCATCGTAATGCACACGCGGGAAAGGTCTTTTTACTTTTTGAAGTTTAGTCGTATCACGCTCAAGTACTTTTAATTCTTCTTCTTTTTCTTTTAGAATTGTTTGAACTATATATTCCAAAAATTCCTCAGCCAAATCCATATTATCATTTAAATCATTAAAGGCAACTTCAGGTTCAACCATCCAGAACTCTGTAAGATGTCTTCGGGTTTTAGATTTTTCAGCGCGGAAAGTCGGACCAAATGTATAAACTTTGCCAAGTGCCATCGCACCGGCTTCAGCGTAAAGCTGTCCGGATTGAGTTAGATATGCATTACCCAAATCAAAGTATGGAGTTTCAAAAAGTGTTGATGTTCCTTCAACGGCATTTGGAGTAAGAATTGGCGGATCCATTAAAGTGAATCCTTTGTTATCAAAGAAATCACGTATCGCTTTTACAACACGATGACGGATTTTTAAAATTGCGACCTGTCTACTTGAACGTAACCATAAATGTCTGTTATCAAGTAAGAATTCTATTCCGTGTTCTTTTGGAGTGATTGGATAATCGTGTGCTTCAGAAATCATCTTTAAATCAGTTGCTTCAAGTTCATATCCACCGGGAGCGCGTGGTTCTTCTTTTACTTTTCCTTTTACTTCGATTGATGATTCCTGCCCGATCTTGTCAGCCATATCAAATACTTCGGGAGTAAGATTACCTTTGAAGTAAACACATTGAAGATAACCTGAGCCATCACGAAGAATTATAAATTTAATTTTACCGCTTGAACGTTTATTGAAGAGCCAGCCACGGAGAGTAACTTCCTGCCCTACATAATTCTTTAGATCACTTATCGAGATTTTCTGCATTGAAAAACTGTAATTTCTTCAAAATTTGATTGCCAAATATATAGAGAGGTGCAATAAATACAAAGAATTTTTATTCACATTCATTCCAGGTTTTGATTAATAAAAATAAATTTCATTTTTTCTTATCATTACAAAAATTCAATACTATACTTTATATTTGTGTCAATAACAATTTGCGATTAAAATCAGGTACAAAAATGAAAAAAATAATTATCCTACTTTTTTTGATTACTTCAATTCAAATTTCCTTCTCACAACATCTTCAAACAAAAAACGAAACAAAACCAGATTGGGAAGGGCTTGAACCTGATGGATGTACTTCAATTACCGTTGGCAAGCTTGCAAGTTTTGACGGAAGTGTAATGACTTCTCACACAGATGATAGTCATAGAACAAGAAGTGAGTTTAATATCGTTCCGCCTAAAAAATATCCTGCAGGATCAAAAGTAATGATGTACAAAAGAGTTCCTGATAACACTAAAAAAATGCCCGCATATAAATTTGAACCGACTGGTGAGATCCCGCAGGTTGAATCTACTTATGGATATATCAATACAGCGTATCCTTGTTTAAATACAGAACAACTTGCAATCGGTGAATCCACTTTTGGCGGTAGAGAAGAATTAAAATCTGATAAAGGATTAATTGATTGTACACAATTAGTAAGATTAATGGTTGAGCGAACAAAAACTGCGCGAGAAGCTATATTGATGGCTGGAGATCTTTTAGAAAAATATGGATGGAATGATGAAGGTGAATGTTTAACAATTGCTGATCCAAATGAAGTATGGATGTTTGAAGTTGCCGGACCTGGTAAAGATAAAGTTGGAGCAATTTGGGTTGCCCAGCGCGTTCCTGATGATCACATTTCTGTAAACGCAAACGGAAGCAGAATAAGACAAATCGATGTTAACAATCCTGATTATTTTATGTTCTCTAAAAACATTTTTGATGTTGCAAAAGAAAATGGCTGGTGGAATCCTGCAAACGGACCATTTGAATTTTGTTACGCTTACGCAGAAAGAAACTCATTTGCCACAAGAAGAAGAGAGTGGCGTGTATTCGATCTTGCTGCACCATCACTTAAACTAGATCCTAATTCTGAAAATTATCCATTTTCTGTTAAACCTGATAAACCAATTACTCTTGAAAAAATGGTGGAAATATTTTCTGACTATTATCAGGGAACTGATTTTGATATGACAAAAAACCTAACTGTAACTAATGACAGCGGAAAAACTGTTATCTCCCCGCTCGCAAATCCATTTATGCCTTATGATATGAATGATCTCTTCAAAATAAATGGCGGCTGGGGACGACTGGGCGAAAGAACAATTGCACGCTGGTACACAATGTATGCAACAATTATTCAATGCCGTAGCTGGCTGCCAAATGAAGTTGGCGGAGTAGCGTGGATTGCCTGGGATAATGTGGCTTCATCAATTTACACTCCACATTATAGTTGTATAACAAAAGTGCCGGAAACAACTTTAACACCGGGAAGAGAAAATGGATTTACGCGCAAATCGGCTTGGTGGGCATTTAATCAACTTGGAACTTTAGCAGCACAACGCTGGGGTGATATGCGCAAGGATGTTCGTGCTGTTTGGAATCCTATGCAAGCAGAAATGTTTGCAAATCAAAACGAGTTTGAAAAACAGGCAGTCGAATTATTAAAGAAAGATAAAAAATCTGCGATAGAAAAAATTACTAAGTACAGTTTTGATTGGCAGGAAAAAGTTGTTAATCGTGCCTGGAATTTAATTGATGAATTGTGGACAAAATATGATGAGTTGTTTTAAAGGTTAGGTATATTTTTTAAGCTTGAAACAATTATCTAAAACTAAATATCACTACAAAGATTTTTTAATTACCTGAGATTTCATTCCCAGTGTTAGAATATAATTTGCTAAATCAGCACCATCAATATAGGTGGTGCCATTAGCTATTCTTTCAGCAAAATTCCCAATTGTAATTACGAATTTTCTTTTTATTTCGTTAGCGCCCTGTTTCAAATGGATTACCTCCTCATAATCTTCACTAATTAGTCCGCTTGTTAAACAGCATTTACCATGCAAGTGCACTGGAGTTGTACCGCGTCTTGCCGTTCCAATAATATAGAACATTGGCTCATCGGCAATATCCATAATACTTAAGTCCCGATAACCTAAAAAAGTAAAAAATGATTTCATCAAGGATTGGAATGCATCAAGATTAAGATCGAGTAAATGATTTTTTAATACATTTCTTTCATCCTTAATCTTTTGATTATAATTATCATTCATCCCAAAAACTGATAGCCAGTCATCCATCAAAATTAATTCAGAAACGGTTTCACTTTTAAGATTATCAAAAAGATTACGGTTAAATAATCCTTTTTCTGCAAGAATGTTATTGAGACTTTCTTCAAACGAGTTTTTAATCAGATAATTAAATACCATAACAGGTGAAAGAACGGTTTCGTTCAGTCCAATCTCATCATCATTTTGCCAATTGGTTGTCGGATTCCACCACTGATCGAAGTTAATGATATAAGAAACTTTATTAAGATTAATATTTAATCGTGATGGTTTTAAATTTGTTAATAGTATTGGAATTTCCTTGCGATCATAAAAAGCACTTAATGAACCCTTAAGCTCCTCTGTTGACATACCATTACGAGCAACAATGTGTTTTATATTATTCATCTCAAAAGCTTTTTCAATTTTCTTCATTCCATTAACATCGTACTGCGTAAACACAATTGCTTTTTTCTTATTTCGATAGATAGCTTCTGCATGCTCGATAAGTAGGTTTGCTTTTGGACTTATATTTCTAAATGATGAAAAGTTAAGTATTTGTTTTAGCTTATGAATGAGAGTAAATATGTTTGATCTAAATCTAATAGGATTGGGACTTTCTATTAATTTGGTTAACTCTTCACGGGATTGAGTTAATGCTTCGGTATATTCAAACGATTGCATCTCATCAAGATCCAGCCAAATATCTTTAAATGTTACAACTGGATCATCAAGTTGAATATCACTCAAAGTTTTTCCGTAAAAACTAAAATCCACCTTGGATGAGAATGAGAAATTCTCCAGAAATTTTTTATTGTATTTTTGATTTACTATCGCTGTTAAAAACCAGATATACTGAGGTTCAATTTTCTTTATAAATTCATCTAAAAGATTTGATATAGATTTTAGATTTAACAGCTCATCAAAAATCACCATATCAATCTGATCAAGATTTTCTTTCTCAATTTTTACTAAATCATTAATATCCAATAACCATACATTTGAATAACCCGAGATTTTTTCCGGATTTTCAATATTTATTTTTTTAATCGTTAATCCTCTGCTAAGTTCAGCAAGATTGCTTTGCCAGCTTTCATTTAATCTGGCTTTATCACTTATTATTATTGCAGATTTTATCTTACCTTTTTTGAATAAAAAGTTCAAAGCCGAAACGCTTTGATTAAATTTTTCGTAACCTAATTCTTCTCCATAAACGGTAAAACTATTTTCAGTTAAAAATTTTGCACCTTCATATTCATAAGGTTTCATTGAAGTGAAAGAATTTGAATATTCTTCCCAGGATAGTTCCCTGAAAGAAGATAGAAGCATTTGAACACTCTCTCTTCGTTTTTTGGAAATCTTTTCATCGTTCAAAGCATCAATAATTTTTGTTTCAAAATTCTTTTGTTTGATAACAACTTTTTTAACAACAGTCTTTTGCGAATCAATTTTTACTTTAAATATCTGTGATGAAAAATTAATCGCCGATGAAAAATATTTTACTTCAGGACTTAAAATCTCTTCGAGAGGAATAGAAACTGAAGTGGTTGAGCTTTGCAAAATATTATCAATTCCCGGTACTTCTATCTTTTCAACCATTGGAAGTTTTAATTTTTTTACTTCAAAATTTCTGGAATCAATAATTATATTTTCAAGTTTTTCATTATTAAGTAACTCAATATTATAGATTTCAGGAACTAAACTTGCCAGATGATCGGTAACAACAGGAACAGGTATAGTTTTTAATTGATCATTAATAGCCGGAGTTTCTATGATTTTTTGATGATCGATTGTATCCGGTGAGCTAATTAGTAATGGAATATTTTCTAAATCAGAAGCTGTGAAATTATAATCGTACTTAATTGATGCGGCTGGCTTAACAATAAAAATATCAGATTGATCTATTACTTGCTGCGAAAAGTTAAATGTGGAATTATAATTTTTTAAATCAGGTTGTTTTAAAAATTTTTCCTTCATTTCATAAAGCCGCGGCTTTGTTAAACCGAAAAATATAAGATATGCTTTCGGCTTTAATACATTAAGGAATGGTTTTGAAGTAAGTACCTGAACTGATTGGAATTTAAATTTTAATTTTAATTGAGTCGGTAATTGGAGCTGCTCGATCTTAAATTCTTCAATATCATCATAAGATACAAGTTGAACTACCTCTTCCTGATGAATTGCCGGTGCACGAAGCCATTTAGAAAACTGGAAATCATCAGTAGTTTCAATCTTTGCAACTTTAGTTGCAATTTTAGATCGGGTTGAACGAAGCATTTAAGTTAGTTAATCGTTTGTTCTTTGAAGCTGAACCTGCTCGCAAGCCGCTTTTAATCTTTCGAATGGCTCTGATAAATTTCTTGATTCAGCAATTTTTTCTAAACGTTCTTTAATTCCTTTTAATTCTTCTTCAAATTTCTTTGAGGTTTCGATAAATGCTTTGGCACTTCCGTTCATTGGTGTATTAAGAGGTTCAATTGCAGTGTTTGATTTTGATTTTTGTTTTTCATCGCTGACTAATCTAACAACCCTAACTCCCTGCTTAGCATTGGCGCCAAGAAACAATGGATCTTTAACAACAATCAAATCAATTTGTTCATTAACAGCATTTAGCAGTGGAACGGAGATTAGTTCAACTAGAATATGTTCTAATAATACATCTCCATAAAGTGTTTTTTGAAAACTTGTTGGGCGGATTGGTGCGGTAACTCTAAATTCAAGCGGTTTAGTTTCAGCATCTGTAACAAGAATGGCCCCCATTATTCCGCCATTTTCACTTAAAGTGTAGGTTTCCAGAAAAGCTATTTTTCCAATGTCCATCTTATAACTCCGATTTTACTTTTAATTTGAATTGAACTTTCATAAAATTTTTTCAATAAGAGTGCCACTTTATTTAGATTATAATCTAATGGACTAAAGTGTAAAATTTGCAAAGCTGTAATTTTTAATAACTTTAATAGATGACAAAAATGACGCTAAAAACTTTGAATTTGAAAACAATTCCAATTTTATCTTAAGTGGGCGCAATCAATGTCTTTGATCGCAAAAATTTGTGTTACGAAGTTACCATGCAAATTTATCCGCTGAAATATGGTAAAATCTATAGAAGTGTAAATAAATTTACAGTTAAAGAAAGTTTTACCGGGAAATTAAATTCCAAATCAATATAAATCTAACAATTATTATTATACAAGAGATTGATTTCCCAACACAAATCTAAAATTCAAATCATCGTTTTAAAAATATCTTGACAAGTTCAAATTTTAGTCCTATTTTTATATAGACTAAATCTAAATAATTGGCAAAATATGAAAACAGCTTCAGATTTAAATTTTGGTGAACGTGGTATTATTGCAGATGTTGATGCCACTCACCCATCGTGTGCAAGAATATTAGAAATAGGTTTTACACCAGGACAGGAAATAGAATTAATTAATAGTTCTGTTTTTAATGATCCAATGGCTTTTTCAATAAGAGGGACTTTAATTGCAATTCGCAAGAATGAAGCTAATTGTATAATCCTCTCATGAAATCAATAATTGAAGATCAACTACCAATAATAACTTTAGTTGGTCCTCCAAATTCCGGCAAAACTACTCTATTCAATCTTCTAAGTGGAAAAAATTTTAAAACTGTAAACTATCCCGGTTCAACGGTAGAATATTCAACTTCAAAAATTCACAGTAAATTTGGAGTCAATGGATTGCTGCTTGATTCCCCAGGAATCATAAGTCTAAATCCAAATTCACCTGATGAAGAAGTTGCAATCAACTCATTATATAATCATCCTGATTTTGGTGAACCTAACTTGGTCATCACCACTGTTGATGCCAGTCAGTTATCAAGACATCTGCTTTTATCAGAACAATTAATTGAATCCGGGTTTAGAGTTATTGTTGTTATTACAATGATTGACCTGCTTGCTAAACGAGGGTACAAAATAGATGATAAAATTTTGGCAAAAGAGTTAGGATGCGATGTAATCAGTATAGATAATAAGCGTGAGATTGGACTTGATAGATTATTAGATGTTTTAAGTGCAAAACTTAGTAATATCCAAACTAATTTATCTTCAAAGCGTAATTTGAATAAATCGTTTAAGAGCAAAGAAGATTTGCTTAATCTTTATAAAAAGATTGAAGCGATTGAGAAAAAAGTTGTTGTACCAATCCATAACAGTGCCGATAGTAAGATTGAGGCAGCAAATAAGAAATTAAAAATTCTAAATCCAACTTTGAAATATGGTAGCAACCGACCGGATGAACTTACATTAAAGATTGATAAATTTCTTTTGCATCGTACGTGGGGATTAGTTTTCTTCTTTCTTATTATGAGCTTTATATTCATGTCTATCTTTTGGCTCGCTGAACCTTTTATGTCTTTAATCGATAAACTATTTGGATTTTTGGCCTTTTCAGCAAGCAATTTGTTAGGTGATAATTGGTATGGCAATTTAATTTCGGATGGAATAATTAGTGGCACCGGTGCTGTTTTAGTTTTTTTACCACAAATATTAATTCTTTTTTTAATTCTTGGATTGTTAGAAGATACAGGTTATTTGGCGCGCGGAGCAATGTTGATTGATAAACCATTATCAAAAATCGGATTAAATGGAAGATCCTTTGTCCCGATGTTATCCGGATTCGCTTGCGCGATTCCCGCGATTCTGGCAGCAAGAACAATCCCGAATAAACGAGAAAGATTTCTTACAATTTTTATTATTCCACTAATGAGTTGCAGTGCAAGATTACCTGTTTATGTTTTATTAGTTGCATTCTTAACTCCCCCTTCAAAAACCTGGATTGCAGGATTTGCATTAGCATCAATCTACATCTTTAGCATATTTGGATCAGTTGTTGTGGCAGCGATAATTAATAAGTTTAAAAAGAATATTATTCACGCTGAGGATGATTCATCTTTTATTTTAGAATTACCTGCTTACCGGGCACCAAAATTAAAAAATATAACACGAAATACTTATGATAATGCCAAACAATATCTGATGCGTGCCGGTCCGATAATTTTGGTTCTTTCAATAACCATTTGGTTTCTCACATATTTCCCTAATCATTCTCCGGAAATAAATAAAGCAGGATTAACTGAAATTCAGATTAATCAGCTTGAGAAAGCTGAAAGGTTATCAACTTCTTATGCATCGGATTTAGGCAAATTTATACAACCTGTAATGCGCCCTTTAGATATGGATTGGCGAATTGGCGTTTCGCTAATTACAACGTTTGCAGCAAGAGAAGTTTTTGTTAGTTCACTTGCATTAATTTTTAAAGTAACTGATGAAGAAAATCTACAGGCATCAATACTTTCAGCAATGAGAAATGCCCGTAATGAAGAAACAGGACAAAAATTATTTACAACTTCTGTAATTATTGGATTAATAGTTTTTTTCATTTTTGCGTTACAGTGTATTTCAACAATTGCTGTTTCTAAAAAAGAAACCGGTGGTTGGCGCATCCCTCTGTTACAAGTTTTAATCTTTACATCTACAGCTTATTTATTTACTTTTATAACGGTAAATGGATTGAAGCTTTTAGGTGTTGAATAGTTGAACCAATATTATTTTTGAATTTTGATTTATTAGACTATATTTTTTAGAGTATTGAAAGAATTCTAAATTGAAAAACGAACAAGCAACACAAATATTTAAAGATTTTTTAAAGCGCGGAAAGAACCGCATAACTCCTGAAAGATTTGAAGTTCTTGATGCTGCTATCGAACACGAAGGACATTTTGGAGCAGATGATTTATACATTAAAATGAAAAACTCTAAGTCCGCTGTTTCCAGAGCTACTGTTTACAATACATTGGAACTGCTTGCACAATGCGAGTTAATCAGCAAAAGAAATTTTGGCGATAATATGACTCGCTTTGAAAGCAACTTTAAAAAACAGACTCATGATCATCTTATTTGTGTGGATTGCGGAAGAATAATCGAATTCACAGATTCGCGTATTAAAAAAATTCCTAAAGATATCTCCGATAGCTTTGATTTTGAATATCTCAGCTATTCATTTAACATTTTTGGCAGATGCAAGAATAAAAAAGATTGTTTAAACAGAAAATAAACCCTCATCAAATAAATACAGTTCAATGAAAAAAACTAAATATCCGATAAAGTGGGAAAAGAATAATTTTTTAATAAAAATATTTTGCTCCATTCCAAACATCGCAACAGGAATTTTATTGAAAGCCGGTAATGCTCATTTTATTATAGATCCGGGTGATGGTATTCTTAGAGACCTGAACAAAGAACTTAAGACTTCAGACATTCTTGACATATCGGATATTTTTGTTACTCACGGTCATCACGATCACGTTGGAGGTGTTTGGTCTTTATTAACATATTTAAGAGTGATGAACAAGAAGACACCTTTAGTTATTCACTATCCAAAAGGATGTTTAGAAATTGTTCACATTTATAACGCATTTAATAAAGTTTACTTTAATAACATATCTTACAAAATTCATTTAAGAGAAATTGACGGTAACAAAACTTTCTCAAGCAAAAAGGTTACGATAAAACCGTTTCCTGTAATTCATAAGGAATTCCTGTCCGATCAAAAATCAACCAGACAGGTTCCCGCACTTGGATATAAATTTATTTTTAATAATACTAAGATTTGTTATGGCGGTGATACTGCCTATTGTGATGAACTTGCAAACGCTGCTCGTAATGCCGATCTTGCAATTTTAGAAGCCGGGCATGATGAAGATACACCCGATGAGATCCACATGACAATTAATGAAGCAAAAATGATCGGTGAATCTGCAAAAGAATATTACCTGGTTCACGTTCCTGAATAATTTTAACAAAATATTTAAGAGGGTCAATGAAAATTCTATCATCAGTAATTGTAATGTTTCTTATTTCATTTGTCAGTATTCAACCGCAAACTGATAAATATAAATTTGAAGGTGAAAAACATTTTAAAAATATCCGTATGTTAACTTCGAGCGGTGAAAATGCTGAAGCTTATTTTTCATTTGATGGCACCAAACTTACTTATCAAGCAACTTTTGATTCAATGCAGTGCGATCAAATATTTACAATGAATATTGATGGTACCGATCGTAAATTAATTTCCACAGGGAAAGGCAGAACAACTTGCTCCTATTATTATCCCGATGGGAAAAAAATTCTTTATGCATCAACACATCAACACGATCCAAACTGCCCTCCCCCACCTGATCGTTCTAAAGGATATGTTTGGAAACTTTATGATTCTTTTGACATTTTTGTTGTTGATACTGATGGAAATAATTTAACACAGCTTACAAATACTCCGGGTTATGATGCAGAAGCAACTATCTCTCCCAAAGGTGATAAAATAGTATTTACATCACTTCGTGATGGTGACCCGGAAATTTATGTGATGGACTTAGATGGCAGCAATCAAACAAGATTAACATTTGAGAAAGGATATGATGGTGGACCTTTCTTTTCCCCCGATGGTTCTAAAATTGTTTTTAGAGCAAGCAGACCAAAGACCGAAGAACAATTTAAAGATTACAATGATCTTGTTGAAAATGGATATGTTAGACCGACTGCTTTAGAAATTTTTGTAATGGATGCTGATGGAAAAAATATGAAACAAATAACAAATCTTGGTGCAGCAAGTTTTGCCCCATTTTTTCATCCAGGTGGAAAGAAAATTCTTTTCGCTTCAAATTATCAGGGTGATAATCCAAGAGACTTTAATATTTTTATGATTAACATTGATGGCAGCGGACTGGAACGCATTACATATAATCCGTCTTTTGATGGATTTCCAATGTTTTCCCCAGATGGAAAATATCTTGTTTTTGGATCCAACAGATTTAACAATCATCCATCTGATACAAATATTTTTTTAGCCGAATGGGTTGAATGAAATAAATTAAAAGATTAAACAATTAAAAAATTATAAGGTTAATAAATGAAGAAATTATTTTTGCTTCTTTTTGCTCTTGTCGGATTTTCATTTGCACAAAATCTTCATAATCCTGATATAACAGCCCCTGAAATTCAAAGTCATATTAATTATCTCGCTTCAGACGAACTACAAGGAAGAATGACAGGGACACCCGAATTATATAAAGCGGCGGATTATCTTAAAAAAGAATTTGAAAGTTATGGACTTAAACCTTTGTTTGATGGAAGTTATTTTCAGGAATTTCCATTCATCGAAAAACTTGAATTAGGTACAAACAATTTTTTAAGTATAGATATTAAAAAAGGAATTACTCCAGGTGGTTATGATGCAAAATTGAAAGATGAATTTATTCCTCTTTCATTTACGGATAATCAAACTGCAGAAGGTGAGCTTGTTTTTGCGGGTTATGGTATCTCCGCTAAGGATTTAAATTATGATGATTATGCTAACATAGATGTTAAGGACAAAATAGTAGTTGTGTTCCGAAATCATCCCGATATGAAAAGTCCACACTCAAAGTTTGAACAATATTCAAGTTTAAGATATAAGACAACCAATGCACGCGATAAAGGTGCAAAAGGAATTATTTTCGTTAACACAAATGAAAAACCTGATGATCAATTAATAGCACTTAAATATGATAACGCCGCAAAGATATCTGAAATCTGTGCGGTACAGATAAAAAGGGATCTCCTGAATTTTATTCCTTTAAATGATCTGCAAAACGAAATTGATTCAACCTTAACACCAAATTCATTCAAGGTTGATCCTACGGCTACAATTACTATCACAACAGAGGTTAACGAAGTAAAGGGTAAAAGCGTAAATGTAGGAGCTTATGTTGAACCCGTTAATGATAAATACCCGGATGAATATTTAGTTATCGGAGCGCACTTTGATCATCTTGGCTGGGGAACAGAAAATTCTTTATACACCGGAGCGCCAATGATTCATAATGGTGCCGATGATAATGCTTCCGGTACATCAGGTATACTTGAGCTTGCAGAAAAATTTGCTGCCGCTAAAGATAAAATTAACAGAAAAATAGTTTTTATTAGTTTCTCCGGTGAAGAACTTGGATTGCTTGGCTCGGCTTACGTGGTTAATCACTTCCCTCTTCCAATTGAAAAAGATATCGCAATGCTAAATATGGATATGATTGGCAGATTAAATGATAAGAATGATTTAATAGTTTATGGAACCGGAACTTCATCCAACTGGAAAAGTATTTTGGATGATAAGAATGAATATGATTTTACTCTAACTTTTAATGATGAAGGATTCGGCCCGAGTGATCAATCTTCTTTTTATGGGAAGAAAATTCCTGTTCTGTTTTTCTTTACTGGAACACATTCAGACTACCACAAACCTTCTGACGATGCTGATAAAATTAATTCTAAAGGTGAAGAAAAAGTTGTTAAGTATGTTTATGATATTGCAAGCACAATAGCGAATACGGATAAAATACCGGATTACATTTCTGTAGAAAGAAAAGATACAGGAAGAATGGGTGGATCACGAGTTTACGTTGGCACAGTGCCTGATTTTGCCGGTGATGTTGATGGTTATAAATTAGGCGGCGTTACCGATGGAAGTCCCGCTGCTAAAGCAGGTTTAAAAGCCGGTGATATTATTATTCAGTTTGGTGATAAAAAGATTTCTAACATATATGATTTTACTTACGCAATTGGAAATTATGTACCAGGTGATAAAGTAAAAGTTATCGTTAAACGTGGTGATGAGCTATTAAATGTGGAAATTATATTAGGATCAAGATAATATTTTTAGTGCGTGCAGCACAAAGATAAGCTGTGTTACGTTTTTTAAAATGTGGTTGCAAAAAGAAATAACTTTAAAACCCCGTTCAAAAGGATTTCATCTTATTACAGATGAAATCCTTTTTTCTATACCTGAAATCAGGCAAATCAAAATCGGGCTGGTCAATCTTTTATTAAAACATACTTCCGCATCAATTACATTAAATGAAAATGCTGATCCCGATGTAATATCTGATATGAAAAAATATTTTGATGATATCGTTCCTGAGAACAAAAAATATTTCGAGCATACCTCAGAAGGTGCGGATGATATGCCTGCTCATATAAAAACATCGATTTTAGGGAACTCGATCACCATTCCAATATCAAATGGAAAGTTGAACCTTGGTACGTGGCAAGGAATTTATCTATGCGAACATCGTAATTTTGCCCGTGCACGAAATTTACTTATCACATTAAATGGTGATTCTCAGTAAAAAAATCTTATTCCAACTCTGGTCATAATTCCACTCATATCGTAAGATCGTTCCAGAATAGCAGACGGGTAATAATAATTATCTGATTCGTAAGTCCAGCTTGGATTAGATTCGTGATAAGTTAATTCTCCAAAAAATTCTGAACGAGGACCAATTGCAAAAGCGGCACCAATTCCAACCCTCCAATTAAAATCAAAAGCTGCTTTAAAGTTATCGTCAATCGGATTTTGAAAATTTCTATAATTAATCAATAACATTTCAGCACCAATTCCACCTGTTAAATAAAATTGGGAAGTTCTTGTCATTGGGAATCTTGCAGTAAGTCCAATCATCAAAGGGAAATCGTGAATATTTGTAGCGGCACGCAATTCATTAACCTCGCCAACTGCTCCTGGGTAATATTGATCTAATTCATTAACAAGTTTTTTATCAACATAATTTTGATGGAACCAATCCAAACTCCAGTTCCAGTTTAAATATCTGTCGATATGTTTACCACCTTCAAAACCGATTATGAAACCACCATCTGTGGCTGCAGGATTAAAGTATCCAAGTTTTACGGCTCCGGTATTCCATTGAGCAAAAGTACCGGAGATAAATAAAATAGACATAACAATTATTTTTTTCATTTCTTCACCTATGTTTGACTATCTGAACTTCCAACTTGTATACCAGAACTATGCCTGATAATTTTTGTTTTATACAGTATTAAAATTTAGTTGTCCTCAATAATCAACATCAAGGTGTAGTTTAAAGTGGATGAGTTAAATAATAATTCCGGAATGTTACTATTTAAAAACCTGAATATTATCTTTGAGAAACGTTCTATAAATAAATGAGTAGTTATGATAAAAGTATTATTTGTTTGCCTTGGTAATATATGCCGCTCACCAGCAGCAGAAGGAATATTTAAAAAATATTTAAATGATAATAAACTTAATGAATTCGTAACTGTGGATTCAGCAGGAACAATTGGTTATCACGAAGGTGAATTACCTGACGAAAGAATGAGCGAACTTGCAGCGCAAAGAGGATACGTTTTAAATAGCCGTTCAAGAAAATTTGTTCCATCAAATGATTTTGAAGAATTTGATTACATCATAACAATGGATAACTATAATTTTGCAGACATTACCCGGTTGGATAAAAATGGTTCATATAAAAATAAAATTTTTAAGATGATTGAATTTATAAATGATAAAAGCGTAACTGAGGTCCCTGATCCATATTATGGAACGGACAATGAGTTTAATTATGTAATTGACTTATTAGAAAAAGGGTCTCAGAATCTATTAAAAAGAATCCAAAATGACATTGCAAGAAACAACAAAAAATAATATTGAGTTATTGATTAGAGAAAAAATTATCTCGGAGCATTCTGTTGCAGGCGGATGCATTAACGATGCAAGAATATTAGTTACAAATTCTAATAAAAGATATTTTGTAAAATTAAATTATCATTCTCCAACTGATATGTTTATAAAAGAAGCGAATGGATTGAAGGAGATTGAATCTTCAAAAACAATGCGCGTTCCCAAAGTTCTTTTTGCGAATGATAAATTTATTTTATTGGAAGCTATTTTATCTGCACATCGTAAGAAGAATTTTTTTGAGGAGTTTGGTAGAAAATTTGCAATGATGCATAAATATTCAAGTAATCAATTCGGTTTTTATGAAGATAATTATATTGGATCAACACCACAATTAAATATTGCAAACGATGTAGAAAAAAATGATTGGGTAAAATTTTATTTTAATAAAAGATTAAGTTATCAATTCAATTTAGCGGAAAAGAATGGATATGCCGGTGAAGAATTTCGCAAAGCGTTTAGTTTATTAGAAAATAAAATTGATAGAATTTTAAATTGCAATCCATTTTCACCTTCTCTGCTGCACGGGGATTTATGGAGTGGAAATTATATGACTGATGAAAACGGCAATGCTTGTCTAATTGATCCCGCTGTTTACTATGGTCACCGCGAAGCTGATCTTGCAATGACTAAACTATTTGGAGGATTTGATAATAATTTTTATTCCGCTTATAATGAAGAATTCCCCCTTGAAGATGGTTATGAATACAGAGAAAATATTTATAAACTTTATCATGTATTAAATCATTTAAATTTGTTTGGAATGGGTTATTATCATCAAGCAATTGATTTAATGAAATTCTATAATTAAGAAAAAGTCTGTTTTGAAATCTAAGGTATCAGAATCAACATTGTTTAAATCCTTTGAAACCTATTAACTGAATCGTCTTGCTACTTTTCTTAATTATGAATTATCATCAGCAGTGCTTTTCCTAATGTCATTTCTTGGAGTTTTTTTCTTAATCCTGGCATCATTGGCTGCAATTCTTTTTACTCCATATCTTACATAAGTTCTGTGGGCTGAGAAAAAGCATCTTTGGTTAATAACTTTTTATTTGTTAATCGTTGTGCCATTCATAATGGTATTAATTTTCTTTGAATCTTATTTGTTTTACTGGACATTTATTATCCTCGCCTTGTTTTATTTTTATTGTTATGCTCTTCGTTTTTCAGTCAATAGTTGGATAAGAGAAAAAAATGGGAGGAATAAATTTTTATTAGATAAATTAAAAAATGATGACTTCTCAGATTCAGCTAATAAACATTCAATGAAATAAATTTTATAAAAAAAATCCTGCTCATAATGAACAGGATTTTCATAAAATATATTGCTCTATTTTTATTTCACATCAATAACTTCAACATCGAAAATTAAAGTTGAGTTAGCAGGAATTTTACCTAAGTCTCTATTTCCATAGGCAATTGTTGGTGGAATTATAAATCTCGCTTTACTTCCTTTTTTCAGTAATTGAACTCCTTCATCCCAACCAGGAATTACCTGCCCGACTCCTGCTACAAATGTAAATGGTTCATCTCTCTCGACTGAACTGTCAAATCTGGTTCCATCTAATAAAAAACCACTGTAGTGAACAGTCACTTGTTTGTTTTTACCAATCAACTCACCTTCACCTTCTTTAATGATAGCATATTTTAATCCAGATGCGGTTGTTTTAAATTTTGTGGAATCAACATCCCACATTTTAGCAACTACAGCTTGTTTAGCGCTAACAAGTTCAATAACCACTTTAAGATTTGTATTAGGTGGAATTGGACCAACACCTTGGGGACCATAGGCAAGATTTGATGGAATGATTATGGTTCTCTGTCCACCCGGTTTCATTCCAACTATTCCTTCATCAGAACCTTTAATAAAAGATTCAGAACCAAGAACAAATTTTAATGGTTGATTCATTGCATAAGAGTCAGCAATTAATTCCATTTTTTTTGTTGAGTCTGCAGACCAATCAGCAAAAACATTTGATGAATCTTTTATGATCCAACCTTTAAATTGAACTTCAACAAGATCACCGTTTTTTGCTTCAGTACCTTTACCAACTTTTATATCACTGTATTTTAGTCCTGATTTTAATTTTACTACATCAGGATTTTTTGAGCAACCGAACACTGCAACTACGCTTAATAGCGCAATAAGAATTTTTTTCATATTTTTTCCTTTAATTTGAGGGCGAAATATATTCATTTATTGAAATAAAACATAAACCAATTTAATTGTATGAATAAGCTAATAATACTAATCAGTCTGTCATTAATCATCCAAAGTTTTTTCAGTACTAAAACGATGGCACAAAACAAAAATGAGATAATAATTGACAGTGATTTTACTTTTAAAGAAGCTGTAAGTGGAATGGAAATTCCAAAATCAATATTAAAGAATCTAACTATTATTGATGTTGAATACTTTTCATTTGATGGTAAACTGCATAAAGGACAAATTGTTGTTAATAAATCTGCAGCAAAAGATATTAAAGAAATTTTTCAAGAAATTAAAAAATCAAAATTCCCAATTGCTAAAGTAATTCCTACTGTAAGATATAATTGGTCTGATGAAGCTTCTATGAATAATAATAATACATCAGCATTTAACTATAGAAAAGTTGCTGGACAAAGAGTTTTATCGCCCCATTCTTATGGATTAGCGATTGATATTAATCCGATGCAAAATCCGCATATTAAAGGAAACAAAATAATTCCACAGAACGCTTCTTATAATCAAAAAGCTCCCGGAACAATTTTAAGGGACTCACAATTAGTAAAAGAGTTTCAGAAACGCGGATGGCAATGGGGCGGGCTCTGGCAAAGCTCCAGAGATTATCAGCATTTTGAAAAAAAATAATTAAAGTTATTTACTTGTACTAAAAAAATATTCTAAAAATCTCCACACTCTTTTAGACCATGCTCTTTCATTATGTTCTGCAGTTAAATCAAAAAACCAATAAAGATCCTTTCCCTGTTCGTATCCTTTTTCTTTCAGTGCTGAAATCATTTCATCAACACCGGGCTGGAGTTTTTCATCTAATCCAACTCCACCATTATCTATATAAAATTTAATTGGTTTTTTAGGACCTGAATAATCCAATACAGATGAAACATAATCGATCTTATCAATTTTAAATGCCGGCGATAAACAGGCAGCCATTGAGAATACATTGGGATATTCCCATGCTAACATAAATGATATCAATCCACCAAGAGATGAACCTCCGACAGCAGTAGAATTTCTATCTGAAAAAGTTCTATAAGTTTTATCAATAAATGGTTTAAGTTCATCAACAATAAATTTCATATAAGCATAACCGGTATCACTTTTCACATACTCAACTCTTCTTTGATAAGTGTTATAAATACCAACAATAATTATTTCTCTAATCGCTTCTGATTTTATTAAACTATCCGCAGTTTCATCAATTTGCCAATCAACGCCAAATGATGATGTAGCCGGATCGAAAATATTTTGTCCATCATGCATATATAAAACAGGATAATGTTTATTTGGCAGTGAATCATAACTCGGCGGTAACCAGACAATTATATTACGAGGTAAAATATTCTTTCCCTTAAAATTATTATGATAAATTACTTTGCCTGTAATCTGCCCGGCAATTTTGCTGCGTGAATTTTTCCAATGATTTATTCTATAATTAATGGAAGTATCGTGCAGGACTTTTATTATTATGTTCCCGGGTGTGCTTTCGTTGTCATTCAATGCCTCGCTATCCCAACTGCCTTTTGTAAATTTAAACTCAATTACCTCTCCTTCATTAAATTTAAATTCCTTTGCATAGGTTGAGTCATTAATTTTTTCTAATCCAATTATGGCTGGATTCCAATTCCCTAATTCAGGCTTATTACCAGAAATAAAAATTTGTTCATTTGATTTTACATTATTACTTGTTACAACAATGTTGATTTTAACTTGTGATATTATCAGTGAGCTGGGACTAAAAATTAAAAGCAGGGTGAAGAACAATGAAAGTTTTTTCATGTAAAATTTCTATTAATTTGTTATTCTAAAATAGTAAATTAGCTTTAAGTATTTTATGAATAAATTAAAATTAATAAGCGGCATATTATTTTTATTTCTTTTCTCATCATGCGCTGATAGAGAAATTTATGAAGATATCACAAATCCCGGCGTTGATGGATTATTTAAGGAATTAAATGGAAATGTATCGGGAACTTTAACTATACAGGATTCCCCATATAAAGTTTCCGGTGACATTGTTGTACCTTCAAATTCTTCTCTTACAATTAATCCGGGAGTTGAACTTTATTTTGTTAAAGATGCAAGACTAATTGTAAATGGAAAATTAATAGTGCAAGGCAATCCATACTATACAGTTCTTTTTGCTGCGTATGATAAAAATCTAAATTGGCGAGGAATAAAATTTTTCAATTCGTTATTAAATTCAACAATTGATTTTGCAGAGATCAGAGAAATAAGAGAAAATGGTGACAGTACTTATTCTTCAAGTATTTCAATAATTAATTCATCAGTTGAAATTACACATTCAATCATTTACCAAAACAGCGCAGTTAGCGGCGGTGCGATCGGCATTGATAATGCGACAGTTGTAATAAAAAATAATATACTTAGAGATAATAAAGCTGATACGTTTGGAGGTACTATCATTGCGGAGCAAAGTGATTTAACTTTAATTAACAACACTCTGTTCCAAAATAAATCCTCTAATTGTTGTGGAGGAGTATTTGTTTTAAATCCTCAAAAAACGGATATACAAAACAATATATTTTATAAGAACAGTTCGTTTTCCGGCAATCCTCACTTTGTATATTCTTCAGAGGATAGCTCAACATTAATTGAACAATATAATTATTTCGCTTTCGGAAATATGGACCCATTATTCTATACAGATTTTGATTTAAGGTTATACTATCTCTCCCCTTGTAAAGATGCTGGAAATCCAGATACGGTTTTTAATGATTACAACGGAACAAGAAATGATCAGGGGGCTTACGGTGGACCATTGGGAAACTGGTGATTATGATATTAAAGTTTAATCAATATCAAATAAGAAAATTTAGAAAAGAAGATGTTAAATCATTAGTTAGGTATGCTAACAACTTTTCTGTTTCAAAATTTATGCGCGATTCATTTCCCTTCCCTTATACAATGGCTGATGCTGAAAAATGGATTGATTTTGTTACAATTAATCCGGCGTCATTATCCTTTGCAATTGCTAATGATATCGAATTAATTGGTGGAATAGGCGCAATACCTTATGACGATGTTCATCGTTTTACTGCAGAAGTTGGTTTCTGGTTAGGTGAACCTTTCTGGCACAAGGGAATTACTTCCGAAGCGTTAAAATTATTTTGCAATTATCTTTTCAGCAGATATAGTTTCAATCGTTTAACAGCAAATGTTTTTGAATGTAATGAAGCATCAAGAAGAGTTTTAGAAAAGAATGGCTTTATATTAGAAGGTACTCTCAAAAAAAATGTTTTTAAGGAAAATAAATTCTTAGATCAATATATATACGGCTTGCTAAAGGAAAATTTTATTTATGATTTCAAATTATCTTAAACTTGATATTATAAGAAAAGTATTTAAGGACTGGCACGGAAAGAAAGCGGACTTTATTCAAAAGCTTCCTCAAACTGCTTCTTACCGAGAGTATTACAGAATTTCATTTGATAATCAAACTATTATTGGCGTTTTTAATGAAGACTTCAAAGAGAATGAAGCTTTCATTTCTTTTTCAAAAACATTTAATGATTTAAACCTTAATGTTCCCGTTGTATTGTATGAAGATCTTGCAGAAAATGTTTATCTACTTAATGATCTTGGAGATACAACACTATATTCGTTGATTCATGCAAATAAACATGATTATGCTTCATCACCTCACTTGGTAAATATTTATAAAAGAGCTTTGGAAGAACTTTTAAGATTTCAGATTGTAGCCGATAAAATAATTGATTATAGTTTTTGCTATCCAAGAGCTTTGTTTGATAGACAATCTATTTTATGGGATTTAAACTATTTCAAATATGATTTCCTTAAACTTGCCCGCATTGGATTTGATGAGCAGCTTCTCGAAAATGATTTTCAAAAATTTTCTTCATTCGTTGCTTCAGTTAATACAGATTATTTTTTGTACCGTGATTTTCAATCACGGAATATAATGATCAAAGATGATGAGCTTTATTTTATTGATTATCAGGGCGGCAGAAAAGGTGCGCTCCAATATGATGTGGCTTCCCTTCTGTTTGATGCTAAAGCTGAAATTCCAAATCCACTTAGAGAGGAATTGTTAAATCATTATTTAGAAGTGCTTGAATCAAAATATAATTTAAGCCGCGACGAGTTTATGAAATCATATTATGCTTTTGTACTAATCAGAATTATGCAGGCAATGGGTGCTTACGGCTTCCGCGGGCTATTTGAAAAGAAGGTGCATCTTATAAAAAGTATCATTCCCGCAACAAAAAATTTAAAGTACTTATTGGAAACCGGTAAACTTGATTTTGATATTCCACACATTCATCACGTTTTTGATAACCTGATTAACTCTAATGAATTTAAAATGTATGAAGACAGAATACTTCCAAATGATAAATTAACGGTAACAATAACAAGCTTTTCATACAAGCGCGAAATTCCGATTGACCTTGCTGATAATGGTGGTGGATTTGTATTTGATTGCAGAGGATTAAACAATCCCGGCAGGCATCTGGATTTTAAACTTCTTAACGGGCGCAGTCCGGAAGTAATAAAATTTTTGGAAGAAAATTCTGATGTTAACGATTTTATGTCTAACACTTATCCTTTAGTTGATTCCACAATTGAAACTTATCTTGAGAGAGGATTTAAAGATTTGATGGTAAATTTTGGATGCACAGGCGGGCAGCATCGTTCGGTTTACTGTGCGGATAAAATGTTCGAACATCTGAAGAAAAAATATGATGTGAATATTTTCCTATCCCATATAGAACAAGGAATTAAAGAAGAGGTAGTAAGATAATGCAAGCAATGATTCTTGCCGCTGGTTTAGGTACACGACTAAAACCATTAACCGATTCAACACCAAAAGCACTGATTGAGGTTAACGGGAAAACATTGCTCGAAATTGCAATTAGAAATCTTATTGAAAATGATTTTAGAAAAATTGTTATTAACGTTCATCACTTTGCCGATAAAGTTAAGGACTTTTTATACAGCAATACTTTTGCTGCTGATATTTTTATCTCCGATGAAACAAATTTATTGCTTGATACCGGAGGTGGAATAAAACACGCACAAAAGTTTTTTGATGACTCTCCTATCCTTATCCACAATGTTGATATTATTTCAAACTTAAATCTTAAAGAATTTTACCAATATCACATTTCAGATGATGCAGTTGCATCGCTTGTTGTAAGTAAGCGAGCAAGCAATCGTTATCTTTTATTTAATGATGATAATATTCTTTGCGGCTGGCAGGATATAAAAAAAGATGAGCAGATTATTGTTCGGAAAGAAAAATATTTAAATCAATTAGCGTTTAATGGAATTCATATCTTAAATCCATATCTGATAGATTTATTTCCTCAGGAAAATGTATTTTCAATTATTAAAGCATATCTAAAAATTGCTGAGACCGAAGATATCTTTGGCTACATCAATAATGACTTAAAATGGATTGATGTTGGTAAGTTTGATAGTTTACAAAGAGCAGAAGCATTGGTTAAGCTCATCAAATAGAATTAAAAGTATTCTTGATCTTAAATAAAAGTGTTTTATCAAACCTGATTAAACCGACTAAGAATATCTATCCAGCTTAAACTTCTCACCAAGATAAAGTTTTCTTACTTCTTCATCATTTGCAAGTACTTCGGCACTGCCTTGTTTAAAAATGACACCATTAATAAGTATGTACGCCTTATCAACAATACTTAAAGTTTCATGAACATTATGATCAGTAACCAGAACTCCTATGCCACGGTTTTTAAGATTGGATACAATATTCATAATATCTTCAACTGCAATTGGATCAACACCAGCAAAAGGTTCATCAAGTAATATAAAACTTGGATCGGTAGCAAGAGCACGTGCGATTTCTGTCCTTCTTCGTTCACCGCCGCTTAGTTGGAATCCTTTACTTTTTCTGATATTAGTTATTGTTAGTTCTTCCAAAAGCTTTTCACATTTTTCTTTTCGCTGTTTTGCATCAAGCTTTGTCATCTCTAAAACGGCAAGTAAATTATCTTCAACAGAAAGTCTTCTGAAAATTGATGCTTCCTGCGGCAGATAACCAATACCCATTCTTGCACGTTTGTACATAGGAATTTTTGTAATATTATTATCATCAAGAAATACGCGTCCGGATTCAGGTTTTATCATTCCTGTTATCATATAAAACGTTGTAGTTTTTCCCGCACCGTTAGGTCCAAGCAAACCAACAATTTCACCTTTAGAAACCTGAACCGATGCTTTGTTAACAACAGCTCGTTTTTTATAAATCTTAACCAGATTTTCACTTCTTAAAGTTGTACTCATAATTTTTATCTAAGCTGCTTTAGTGTTTGATACATTTCTTCTTTTGTTGGTCGATCTTCCATTATTATGAAGCGCGGCAGAAGATAAGATTTTTCATTTCCATTTACCTGCTTTTCAGGATAATATTCACTTGCAGGATTAATGTACAATTTAACTTCACTTACCTCATCATCTTTAAATAAAACCTTTGCTTTGGATGAGTTTGATTTAGTTAAACCATTTTTTGTTTCGCCTTCATATAAATAGTAGATGGAATATACTTTCCCAAAAAAATCGGCTTCGTTTATTTTATTATTGGCAAAATAAATTTTAATACTGTCACTGGAAGTTTGATCAAAGCGATTATCATAGATTTCGTTTTGCGACATCATAAATGCAATATTATTAACATCAAGCTTAGTGATTTTATTGCCATCAAGGTAAATTGTAATTGAATCACCGGTAAGTTGTGAATTTTTATACCATATAATTGGCTGCCTTGCTTCCTCGCTAATTTTATTTATTACAATCCGGTTTTGTTCTTTATAGAAAAGTGTTAAATCATTTCTTGAAGCGAATTCATCCTTTAAAATTAAAACTGAATCAGTGGCAATAAATTTTTCAGATGAATCACGAAATGATTCCATCAATCTAGCTTTTATAAATAATGTATCCAGCTTAGCTTCTTTAGTGCTATCTTCGCGGGTAATATATGTAGTATCAACCTGAAGCAGCAATGGTTTAATATCTATAATTGAATAATTACGCTCCCGAAAATCTTCAAGATGCTCACCGTAAATCTCTGTATTATTTTTAAGATTTTTTATCCTGACATTACTAAAGGCAAATGTGATTTTTGTTTTTCTAAAATGCTCAAGCGTATCTGCTGTTATTTCATTTTCGGGATCAACTATCTTTACATTGCCGATTGCAACTGCTCTATCCTGCTTTTGAAAATAATTTAGCTTTGTTGAAGTAAGTGTTGATGTTGTATCAAACAATTTTACATTTGTTTCAAATACAGCACGATCTTCATTAAAAAAATACTCGCCGCTATCTGCAGTAAGTATAACTTTTTTATCATCCAGATAAACACCGGAATTACTTTTGGTTTTACTGAGATTACCAAAATAAAATCCTCGTGCTGTTTTAATTGTAAGTGTATCTTTCTTTGCGATAACGTTTCCAATAAGCTCTGCTTCATTGCGACTGATATACTGTATAGCTTTATTGCAAGTTATAACAACATTGCCCTGTGTAAGAACAACGTTTCCATAAACTTCTCGCACAGATTCACCATTAACCATTTTGCCAATAAGTGAATCACCAACAACTCTTATTAAATCACCTTGCTGAGCAAATAATTTAGGAATGATGCTTAAGTAAATTATAATTATTAGGAGGAAATATTTTTTCATCTTATGCTATCCGGCCTTGTAACATAAGTGATATTGTAGATAACATAATTTTTCAAACTTTGATCAGATTCAAATCCGTATCCTTCAATTTTCTCTTTCGGAGAGGTTACAGTAACGAATTTGTCTGAAATAATTTTCCGATCTTTGTTTCGCCACATCATTTCGTCGGTTTTAATAGTTACACTATCGTTAAAAACCACAACGCTGTCAATAGCAAAAAGATTATTTGTGCTTTCATCAACTCTTCCCTTTTTAGAAGTTAATGTAGTAGTTTTTATTTGTTGTGAATCGAAAAAATCGACTTTAATATTTTCATCCATAAAAGTTTCTCTTTTCTCATCAAACTTTGTTAAATGCCCTGCCCACAAAATAGCTTTTATTTTCCCTGAATCAGAAAAAGTAACTGTAGAATTCCAGCTTTCCTGCGATGGCATCTGCTCTGTTTTGAAATTTGCATCAACAGATGGCTTTACTCTTTTTGTTGAGCAAAATTGAAACAGCAATAAAGTAATTAAGAAAAATGAGAGCAGTTTCATCTTGTTTGCAAACCCAAATTAATCAAGTCGTGCAGATGTACAATTCCTTCCGGATGATTTTCATTATCGATAATAACCAGACTTGTTATTTTATAATTTTCCATTTGCTGCAAAGCGAAGGATGCGAGATAATCGGCTTTTAATACTTTGGGTTTATTGGTCATAATATCTTTTGCGGATAAATCTTTTATATCAAGTGTTCGTTCAAGCAATCTTCTCAAATCACCATCAGTAATGATTCCCACTAATTTATTTTGATTATCGACCACGCAGGTTGTGCCCAATCTTTTGCTTGTAATCTCAAATATCACATCTTTAATTGAGCTATCTTTTGAAACTTTAGGAATTCTTTCACCGGTAATCATTATCTCTCTGATTTTTAACGACAACCTTTTTCCTAAACTTCCGCCGGGATGAAGAAAAGCAAAATCTTCTTCGGTAAAATTTCTTTTCTGAAGCAACGCAACTGAAAGAGCATCGCCCAATGCTAACGTTGCAGTTGTGGAAGCTGTTGGAGCAAGATCATAAGGGCATGCCTCTTCTTTAACACCAATATTTAAAATTACATCACATTCTTTAGCAAGTTTAGAATTTTTGTTGCCGCACATTGCAATTAATTTAACATTCATTCGTTTAAGCATCGGAAGCAGGTTGGATATTTCTTCAGTCTCACCACTTTTGGAAATCAGGATTACAACATCTTCGGATCTTACCATTCCAAGATCACCATGAAGTGCATCTGTTGGATGAAGATAAATCGCAGCCGTGCCGGTTGAATTAAAAGTTGCTACAATTTTTCGCGCAATCAATCCGGATTTCCCCATTCCTGTAAGCACCACTCTTCCTTGTGAAGAGTAAATAGTTTCAACAGCTTTCACAAAATCTTCATTGATGCTATACTGAAGATCGGCAACTGCCTCAGCTTCAATACGTATTACCTCTTTGCCATTAGCTATAATTTGATCTGAATTCAATTTAATCCTCTTCCAAATAATTTTAGGTTTCTTTTTCTTTTCCCTTTTTCAGTTAATAAATTTTCAAGCACATTCCCAAGGTTAAAACGCCTTATATATTTATTATAGAGTAAGAATGCCAGTTTTATTTCCAAACCGGAGTAATTATTAATCTCATCAAAAAAATTTGAAGGATTCATTAACAATTTTTCATCCTTAACTTTTTTAACACGCATAAGCTCATTAAAAAAATTGCTCATTGGAATGATATAGTTCACTTCAGTTTTATATTCGTGCAGCCAGATTTTTTTAGATACAGGACATATTGCAAGTAAATATTCACCATCTTTAATCATATACTGATAAACGTCTGAATTTTTTTCGGGAGATTTTTTACCAGGTTTCCAATCAGAATAACTAACAATATTTTTAATCACGATTTCATCTTCAACAGGAAAGGGATCGATCTGTATTTCAATCATTCCTTCATCAAGCAAATGAATAACTGCATAATAATTTATTTCCGAAGTAATAATATTTCCCAATGCAAAAACCGGAGATGAAGAAATTGAAAAATCCGGTGAACTATAAACTTCGCCAAGAATTAAATTGCCATTACCAAATCTACCTTCACTAATTACGGAATATTTATCGATGAGCGAACGATAATTTTTATAACCTGATTTATTTTCAGGTAGCAAAGAGAATAGGATTTCTCTTTCTGCCGGGGATAATTTTCTTGGATATATGTTTTCTTTCAAGTAAGTCTGGCTTTAGTTATTAGATCAATTTCTTTCAGTTCGATTAAAAGATTTTTTAGATCTTTTAACGGTAACTGACTTGCAGCATCACTTAAAGCATTTACGGGATCAGGATGTACCTCTAAAAATAAAGCATCGATTCCGACAGCCATAGCCGCACGCGCTAATGGTTTAATAAATTTCGGCTGCCCGCCGCTTGTTAAATCCTTGCCAGGAAGTTGAACTGCATGTGTTGCATCCATTACAACCGGATAACCAAGCTCACGCATTATCACAAGAGATCTCATATCAACAACAAGATTGTGATATCCAAAAGTTGTACCGCGTTCTGTTAATAAAATTTTATCATTACCGGTTGATGCAACTTTATCAGCGGCGTGCTTCATTTCTTCCGGCGCAAGAAACTGTCCTTTTTTTATATTTACAATTTTACCCGATTGCCCTGCAGCAATTAATAAATCAGTTTGTCTGGAAAGGAATGCCGGTATTTGCAGGATATCAACAACCCCGCTAACTTTATCAACATCACTTTCAGAATGCACGTCAGTTATTATTGGTAAACGCAATTGTTCTTTAACTTTTTTTAGAATGGCGATTGATTCCTCATCGCCTAATCCGGTAAAAGATTTAAGATTAGTTCTGTTTGCTTTTTTAAAACTGGATTTAAAAATAAATGGGATTTTCAATTCCGAAGTAATTTGCTTTATCGTTAACGCTGTTTCAAGAATCATTTTTTCACTTTCAACAACGCAGGGACCGGCAATTAAAACGAAAGGTTTATTATCACCAAAAATTATTTCATTTAACTTTACTGACATTTTAAAATTCTTGTTTAATTACATTATAAATTATAAAAAATATAGGTCTTTATGAAGACTAAACTACCGTATTCAATAATTTACGATTTGAGCTGAAGTTTGTTATTTACGTTTATTATTCAGAACATTTTTTAAATAATTGTAAGAATAAATATGAATTCACTATTATTTGTTAAAAAACTTATACTTATTTTTTGATAAAATATTTATTTACTTATGCCTAACGATAGAAAAATTCAGATAATAAAAGCTGCTGCAAAAAGATTTGCACGCCACGGTGTAAATAAAACAACGCTGGATGAAGTTGCCCGTGATATTCGCATCGGCAAAGCAACTATTTATCATTACTTTGATTCCAAGGATGAACTTTATTTTGCTACGCTTAAATGGGAATGTGATTCGTTTCTTGATCAGGTAAAAATAATTTTTGATAATGAAACCGGTACCATTATCCAAAAATTTAAAGAGTATTTTGATTTAAAGGATGCTGTATCGGAAAATAATAAACTTATTTATGAGGCATTGTTATTATTTTTTTATGATAAAACTTTAGAGAAGGAAAAAGAAGTCTTAAAGTTTTTATTCATACGTGAGGAGGAAATAATAAAACAATTTCTTACAAAATATTTTTCACAAAAGATTAAAAAAATCAGTTCAACTCTTCCTGACTTTATTGTTGTTAATAGCTGGGGAATGTTATTCGGTAATAAGCTTAATTTGATTTTTGACCCGTCTAAATCAGTTCAGACTAAAGAATTGTTTGTTGAGTCTCTTGAAGCACTTCTTTCGATTTAGCTAATAATTAATTCTAGAAAACACTATTCAAACCTTCTGTCATTTTCGGGAAAGTCTGACGGCAATGCAGCAGGAATCTGATTAATAATCAGTACATTTCTGTCTAACTGCCTGCTAAGGCAGGTTTGCACAGGAATGACGCATTGAATTTTTCAGAAGTCTCTAATCTTTACTATCCTCAGTTTCAATATCATCATCGCTTCCGTTCTCACCTTCACTAAAAATATATTTCTCATATTTATGCTTAATCAATTGTGCCTCAACAATAAAGAAAACATCTTCAGCAATATTTGTTGCGTGATCAGCCAATCTTTCAAGTTCGCGGGAAATTACCAACAATGCAACTGCGCCTTCGATATTATCGGGACTTTGTTTCATTATATTTTTTAAGATTGTATGATTCTCTGCATTTAACTTATCAACAATGTCATCAGAAAGGATTACTTTTTTTGCAAGCTCAGCATTACCAATAATAAACGCATCCAAAGCATTCTTAAGCATCTCTTTTGTAATGCTAAACATTTCTTCAAGTTTGGTATTATTATAGAAGGCCGGTTTTTTCTTAATCATCAAAATATTTTCGGAGATATTGACAGCGATATCACCGATACGTTCTAAGTTGCTGTTTATTGTTAGCGATGACATAATATATCTTAAATCCATTGCAACCGGCTGAGCCAGTGCGAAAATCTTTTGGCAGATTTTATCAATCTTAACATCATACTTGTTTACTTTTTTATCACGATCAATTACGGATTGTGCCAATTCTAAATCATCATTTTCCACAGCTTTAATAGCAAACTGAACTTGTTCATCTACCAAGCTGCACATTTTTAAAACACGCGTTTTTAATTTTTCAAGATGTTCGTCTAATAGTCTTTCCATTTTGTCTCCTTCGTTATCTTATTTTTTCTTGCTTTGTGTCTTAGAGCATTAGTGGCAGAAAATTCTTGATAGTAATAAAAGAATTGCCACAAAGGCACTAAGTCACAAAGTTAGGTAATACTAAATTAAACAGATTGCTTCTCCCGACATTTCGGGATCGCAATGACATTAACTGATTAACCAAATCTACCTGAAATATAATCCTCTGTTTGTTTAATAGAAGGATTAGTAAAAATTTTTGTTGTTCGGTCAAATTCTATCAACTCACCAAGATAAAAAAATGCGGTAAGATCGCTTACTCTTGCGGCTTGCTGCATATTATGTGTAACTATTACAATGGTGTAATCTTTTTTTAAGTCGTGAATCAGCTCTTCAATCTTTGCCGTTGAAATAGGATCAAGAGCGCTAGCCGGTTCATCCATCAAAATAATTTCCGGATCAATAGCCAATGTACGCGCGATGCAAATACGCTGCTGCTGCCCGCCAGATAAACTTAATGCGGGTTGATCTAATCTATCTTTTACTTCATCCCAGATTGCAGCTAATCTTAAGGACTTTTCCGCAGTTTCATCCAATAATTTTTTATTCCTGATACCATTTAGTCTGGTACCATAAACAACATTTTCATAAATAGACTTTGGGAACATATTTGATTTTTGGAATACCATTCCAATTTTACGTCTAAGCTGAACGACATCAATTTTATCTTTATAAATATTATTATTGTCAATAATAACATCACCGGAAATAGAAACATTTGGGATAAGATCATTCATCCTGTTTAATGTTCTAAGAAATGTAGATTTACCACATCCCGATGGTCCGATAAAAGCAGTAACTTTTTTTTCAGGAATCGTTAAAGAAATATTATTAAGCGCCTGCTTCTTTCCATAAAATAAGTTTAAGCCCTTAACTGATATTTTAACTTCCTTCATTCAATTTCCATAATTAAAACACAATGCAATTAATTTTTACAAGATAAAATTTACGCGTAAATATTAAACACTTATTAACCAAATCTGCCTGTAACATAATCTTCAGTTTGTTTTTTAGCAGGTGATAAAAATATTTGTCTTGTTGTTGAATACTCAATTAATTGTCCCAAATTAAAAAATGCAGTATAATCACTAACTCTTGCGGCTTGCTGCATATTATGCGTAACGATAACAATTGTAATTTCCTTCTTCAATTCGTGTATCAACTCTTCGATTTTAGAAGTAGAGATCGGATCGAGTGCACTTGCCGGTTCATCCATTAAAATTACTTCTGGTTGAACAGCCAATGCTCTTGCGATACAAAGCCGCTGCTGCTGACCGCCGGATAAGCTTGTGCCCGGCTTATTTAATTGATCTTTCACTTCATCCCATAAAGCAGCTTGCACCAAACTTTTTTCAACAATTTCTTCTAACTTTTTCCTGTTCCGAAATCCATTTAACCTTAAGCCGGCAGTAACATTTTGTGCAACAGACATTGTGGGGAATGGGTTTGGCTTTTGAAATATCATCCCAACTTTTTTACGAAGCTGGACCGGGTCTTCAACCATAATATCCTGACCATCAAGAAAGATATTGCCAGTAATTGTTCCACCAACTTCTTCGTGCATTCGGTTAAGAGTTCTTAAAAAAGTAGATTTACCACAACCTGATGGACCGATGATAGCCAGAATTTTATTTTTATGGATTTCTAAAGTTATATCTTTAAGTGCCTGTACATTACCAAAAAAGGCATTAAGATTTTTTGTCTGCATTCTTGGCAAAACATCTTTATGCTTTTCTACTTTATGTACTTCTTGAATTATTTGGTTTTCCATCAGGTTGAATATCTTTTTCTGGTTACCAATCTAAAAATAATATTTAACAACAGAACAAGTACAATCAAAACAAATGAAGCAGCCCATGCCTGTTGATTCCAATCATCAAAAGGCGCTTTTGCGTAATCAAAAATAAAAACTGAAAGCGAGGCAATAGGTTGATCTAATTGAGTTGACCAGAATCTGTTACCAAGAGCTGTAAAAAGTAATGGTGCTGTTTCACCGGCAGCACGGGCAATAGCTAAAAGAATTCCGGTAAATATTCCTCTTAAAGCAGCGGGAAAGATGATGAACATCGTTGCCTTCCACTTATTAATTCCCAATCCTAATGCAGCTTCTCTAAATGAATCAGGAACAAGTTTCATCATTTCTTCAGTGGTACGGGTTATAAGTGGAATCATTATAATTCCAAGTGCAACACCACCAGCCAATGCAGAAAATCGTTTCATAGGAATTACAAAAATTATATAAGCCACAACTCCAACAACAATTGAAGGAATTCCATTAAGAACATCAGTAAAAAATTTTACTATAAATGCAAACCAGCTGTTTTTATTTTCTGATAAATAAATGCCAGCCATTATAGAAATGGGAATACTAAAAGCTGATCCTATTGCAACCATTATACCAGTACCAACAAGAGCATTAGCCATTCCGCCGCCTTCCTCACCCACCGGCTTTGGCATTTGAGTAAAGAAATCCCAGTTTATGTATCTGATACCTTTGGATAGTGAATCAAAAAGAATTAATATAAGCGGCACCATAACCAAAATAACACAGATAACACTGATGATCATGATTAAGCTGCTTTTAAATTTTCTATATTTATAATATATATTGCCTGTCATGTAGTTACCGGTTTAAATTTCTTTGTAACTCTCCAAACAATAAATCTTGCGATAGAATTTAGAATAATTGTAATAACAAATAATAGTAAAGCTATTTCAATCAGCGAGCTTAAATAAAGATTAGTTGTAGCTTCAGTAAATTCATTTGCAATAACACTTGCCATTGTATGTCCCGGATCAAACAAAGACCAGGATATTTCTGCTCGGTTTCCGATTACCATTGTAACAGCCATCGTTTCACCAACTGCTCTTCCAAGTCCTAATAATGCAGCACCCAGAATACCCGATTTAGATCCGGATAAAACAATTTTAGTAACTTCCCATTTGGTAGCGCCCAAAGCATAAGCAGCTTCCCTTTGAGAATCAGGAATTGATTTCATGATATCTCTTGAGATTGAAGTTATGATTGGCAAAATCATAATTGAAAGGATTAAAGATGCAGCAAGTATTCCAAATCCATAAGGGGCACCTTCGAAGAATGGTAAAAAATCTAACTTCTCACTTAGAAATGGTTCAACTGTTTCGCGAAGCCATGGAACCATAACAAAAATCCCGAACAAACCATAAACTATACTGGGAATTGCAGCCAGCAATTCGACTAAAATAGAAATTGGTTGTTCGAGCCATTTGGGAGCTATTTCAGCAAGAAAAATTGCCACACCAATACTTAGCGGAATTGAAATTAATAATGCAATAAAAGAAGTATATAGTGTTCCAAACACATAAGTAAGAGAACCATAAACATCAGTAACGGGGTCCCATTCAGTTGTGCTTAAAAATTTCCATCCAAAAGCTTTAATTGATGGCATAGATTGTTGAATCATTGTGTATGCCATTAAAAACGTAACGCTTAATACAACAAAGGCAAAAAAGCGGGTAGTATTTTCAAATAAAATATCGCCGGGATTTTTTTTAAAAAACTTTTTTATCCTAAATAACAAAGCAGCAGAATTTAATTTCTGCTGCTTTAAATTATTAATACTTTTTTCTTCCACAATTTCCGACATTATTTCTTAACTGAAATTAAAGCTACTTTTTTCTCTATTAGTTTTTCAAGTTCTTTTGGAATCGGTGCGTAATATAACTCTTTAGCATATTTTTGTCCATCAGTTAAAGCCCACAAGAGAAAATTTTTAACAGCATCTGCCTTCTTTTTATCCTTCATATCTTTATAAATAAGCAGCCAGGTAAAACCAGAAATCGGGTAAGCATCTTTTCCATCGGCATTAGTAATAGAAACCCGAAAATCTTCAGGCATATTTTTAATTGCACCTAAAGCTGCTGCAGAAACAGCATCAAAAGAAGGTTTAATAAAATTACCGGCTTTATTTTGAAGATTGGCATAATCAAGTTTGTTTTGCACTGCATAAGCTAATTCAATGTATCCAATAGCACCTTCAGTTTGTTTTACCAATCCGGCAACACCTTCATTACCTTTACCGCCAAGACCAACGGGCCAGTTAACAGAGGTACCTTTACCGACTTTTGTTTCCCATTGTTTACTAACTTTTGATAGATAATCAGTAAATATATAAGTTGTACCGCTACCGTCTGATCTATGTGTTACAATTATAGATTTATTAGGTAAGTTTTTTCCTTTATTTATTGCTGTAATGCGTTTATCATTCCATTTAAGAATTTTACCTAAATAAATATCAGCTAATACATCAGGTGATAAGTTTAATCCACCGCCAACTTGCGGTAAATTGTAAGCAACTGCTTCCCCTCCCATCACCATTGGGATATGAAGGACATCTGAACCTTGTTTTTGTTTTGCTTGTAGAAGTTGTTCATCCGTCATTGGTCCGTCTGTTGCGCCAAAATCCACAGTACCTTCAATTACCTGTTTAATTCCGCCACCGCTTCCAATGGATTGATAATTAAACTCAATGCCGGTTTTCTGATGATATACATCAAACCATTTTGAATAAATTACATACGGAAATGTAGCTCCTGCACCATTTAATTTAAGCTGTGCAAAAGAGGATGTTGCAAACAGCCCCATCAATACGACTACAATTAAAAATATTTTACTTTTCATGATAACTCCTTGATTGATTGAATTAAATTTAACTTGTTCTTACTTAAAATTCCCAGAAAAATGTAACTCTTGGGGTTACATCACTGTCGATAGCTCCTTGAAGAGTATGAACCTCTATACCAGGCATAATGCTTACTTTAGGCGCGACTTTAAAATCTACCGCTCCAATAATTAATCCTTGTTTGTCATTAATGGCTGAACTATTTGTATTTGGATCGAATGAATCATAACGACCAACTATCCCAATATTTTCTGTTAAGGACGCTTTGCCCCAAATAGAAATACCAAAACCTGTTTGTGATTCTAAAGATGCAGCAGCTCCGGTAGATGAATAATTATTCTGCTGACTCTTAATAAAACCTTCAAGACCCAAAGCAAATATATTACCCTGTTTATAGTTAATGAATCCTGCTGTAACAAAGGCAGAATTATTTTTTAATTGTCCGTCAAAAGGATCACGTTTTTGCCCGTTAGAAGCAAAATCTCCATACACAGTTAATAACAGGTCATCACTTGGTTTAAATTGAAGTTGACCATAAAATCTTTTGTACTTATTTGATTCAGGTGAGTTACCAGAATTGTTCCCTATTTTTACCCAGTAATTTGCAATACCTTTTTCATCAATTTTACCTTTGAGATCTATTCCAAGATCTCTTGAAGGAACGATTTCGAAATAATCCATAATGGGTTTTTCCAAAGAGCGGTATCCCCAGGCAGCTTCGGAAATTTCATAAGCTGGAGTTGGAGAGATACCAACAATCAGATCAGATCCGGAAAAAACATTTGCCCATTTTAACCAGGCATCTTTAACAAAGGAGATAATTTTGTTATTAGTTGATAAAGCGACCTGGTCTGCTTCCAATCTAAACCTTGTGGAAAAATTATCGTTGATGGTATAATCGGTTGTAAAATAAATTCTCCTGAACCGCCAACCGTTTATGTCTTTGTTAGCCGGACTTATAGCGTTAGCATTATAAAAAAGATCACCAAACATTAATCCACTGAATTTAACAGGGCCAACACTTCCAACTGCATTTTTATCCTGCGCAAATGAATTGACAGATAAAAGTGTAATACAGAGTACAGCCAGAAAGAACAATTTTTTTTCTCTCATTTATTTATCTCTTTATTTTTCTTCGACGGGTGAAATATATGAAGAGCAATGCAATCTAATGTTAAGCTATTGTTAAATTAATGTTACCAAATTGTTAATGGATCATTTTATAATTTAATAAGTTATCTTACGCAAATATTCAAACCTTGAAGGTCGCTTTTTAAGACCTTCAAGGTGGCTGAATAAATTGACCGAACTCGAATCCTTCGAGGTCTAAAACAGAGACCTTGAAGGATAATTGCGCAGCGTGAGTTAATAAAATTAATCGACAGGAATAAATATCCCATAAATGGATTAGGAACTTTTTTGAATATCAACTTATATTAACGATGCAATGTTCAGAATTTTTTTTTCATCTGTTATATTATACCTGAGTTGTTATGTTTAATAAAATAATAAACTTCTATAAACCTGATCCTCAAATCCCTTTGGAAACCGATCAAAAGAAAATTGATAAAAACTATAAAAAATATCGCTGGTCAGTTTTTTTATCTTCAACGGTAGGATACGGAATATATTATATCTGCCGGCTTAGCATAAACGTTATTAAAAAACCAATACTTGATGAAGGACTTCTTACTGAATCGCAGCTTGGTATAATTGGCTCCGCTTTATTTTTTTCTTATGCTGCGGGCAAGCTGGTTAATGGCTTTTTATCCGATCGTGTGAACATAAGAAAATTTATGGCAACGGGTTTATTTATTTCTGCAATCGTAAATCTGATAATGGGATTTCAATCACTCTTTATTTTGTTCGCTGTTCTTTGGGGATTAAATGGATGGTTCCAATCAATCGGTTCAACAACATCTGTGGTGGCGCTGGTACGATGGTTTAGTAAAAAAGAAAGAGGCACTTATTATGGATTTGGAAGTGTTAGCTTAAGTTTAGGTGAAGCTCTTACATTTATTGTTACTGCATTTATTGTTTCTTTAGCTGGATGGAGAGCCGGTTTTGGGGTATCGGGAATAGTTGGGCTCATCGGCACTTTTATAATCTTACGTTTCTTTTATGACAGTCCTAAAAGTAAAGGATTGATGCCGATTGCAGATTACAAAAATGATTATGAAGAGCCGGCTTCTCCAAAAAAATCTTTTACATCACTTCAATTTGGATTATTAAAAAATCCGGCGATATGGATTTTGGCTCTTTCCAGTTTATTTATTTACGTTGTACGTTACTCTGTAAATAGCTGGGGAATTTTATTCCTGCAGGAACAAAAAGGTTATACAGGATTACAAGCAAGTTCAATTATTTCTATCAGTTCTATATTTGGAATTGTGGGAACATTATCTTCAGGACTTATCTCAGATAAATTATTTGGTGGAAGGCGAAATTATCCCGCACTTATTTTTGGTGTATTAAATTCTATATCAATTGCTGTGTTTTTACTAAACTCAAAAACTTATCCCTGGTTAGATATTGGAAGCATGGTCTTCTTCGGAATTTCAATCGGTGTACTTGTTTGTTATCTGGGTGGTTTGATGGCGATTGATATTTCACCAAAAGAAGTTTCGGGTACAGTTATGGGTTTGATAGGAATTGCAAGTTATGTTGGTGCAGGTATTCAGGATCTTTTAAGCGGATTTTTAATCGAGCATAATAAAATTCTTGTTAATGGAATTGCGAAGTATGATTTTACAATGGCAATGGGCTTTTGGATTGGTTCTTCGGTGCTATCATTCCTGTTAGTGCTTTTAGTTTGGAATGCAAAGGTGTATAAGAAGGATTAATCAAAAATTGTTAGGAAATGTTTTCCAGATGAATAGCATAGGCGTTAATCCAATTTTATTTAATATCGTTATAATTACCCATAAAATTATTTCTTGATAGAATGCCCCATCTATAAGTTACTTATGCAAATAAGCACTGAACTTGATAAGAGAAGAGTTGTGATGAGTTTAAAGAATTTGCCTGAACATTTGAACTCTCTGTAATCTCTCCTTTAAAATGGAGAGACTTATTTTTGACTCAGTTCTTTGTATTTTCCAATGCTGCCTCAACTATAATTACTTGGCTATTATTTATAAATCAAAAAGTATTTACATAAAACTGTATTATTCTTGTCCCTTAAGTTGATATTTATGCGATGAATCGGGACGGGCTCTGAACTGAATAAAATTTTTTTTAATACTTGAAGTTTATAAATCAATTTTATAGGTTTATATCAAAGATTAAGGGAATAATTTTTGCGGAGTGATAACCTAAATATTACTTTAAAAAAAATCACCCTAAAGGGGGCGCCTTCAAAGCCAAAGCTGCTTGATCAGGTAAGAACTAATCTTCAAGTAAAACATTATAGTAAAAAAACTGAAGAAGCATACATCAGTTGGATAAAACAATTCATTATCTTCAACAATAAAACACATCCAGAAAAATTAGGGAAAGAAGAAATTCAGAGATTCCTTAATTATCTTACTACAGAACGAAACGTTTCATCATCCACCCAAAACCAGGCGTTACAAGGAATTTTATATCTTTATAAAAATATCCTGAAGAAGGATGTTGGATGGATTAATGATATAAAAAAATCAGCAAGAAAAAAAAGTCTACCAGTTGTATTTTCAAAAAAAGAAACGCTTAAGATTTTTGAATTATTAACCGGGACCCCAAAGTTGGTTGTTTCATTGCTTTATGGCGGCGGGCTAAGACTTTCGGAAGCGCTACGTTTAAGAGTTAAAGATATCGATTTTGATTATCAGCAGATAGTTGTAAGGGATGGGAAAGGAGAAAAAGATAGGCACACAGTTTTACCTGCTTCAATTATTCCAGAATTAAAAAAACATTTAAATGAAGTTTTTAAGCAGCATAAGAAAGATTTAGCAAACGGCAAAGGAGCAACAATATTACCTTACGCACTAGCTAAAAAATATCCAAATGCTAATAAGGAATTTGGCTGGCAATACGCTTTTCCATCAGAGGTTTATAATTGGGATAAAACAAGTAAAATTAATTATAGATTACATTTGCATGAAAGCACTATACAACGTGCTGTTAAAGATGCGATTAAAAAAGCCGGTGTAATAAAACCCGGAAGCCCGCATACTTTTAGACATTCTTTTGCCACTCATCTTTTAGAAAACGGTTATGATATAAGAACAATACAGGAATTATTAGGTCATCAGTCAGTAAAAACAACAATGATTTACACTCATGTATTGAACAGAGGGCTAGGAGTAAAAAGCCCATTAGACTAAAAGTAAAAAGTTTATAGATATGCACAATCTATTTTTAAATATTAAAATTTTAAGCAATTTTTCAGGAAATTGGAATATAGATATGCAACTGCACGCATATTTATGTTCTTTAGTTAACTATTCAGTGCAGTATAAGTTATAGTTATATGCTTGTTCTTAAATTTAATTGCCAGTAAGGGATAAAGCGACCTGCCCT